>ERZ832522.744-NODE-744-length-47232-cov-13.424105_pt1 | contig 47232 bp, 38 predicted proteins | sample MGYA00519951_ERZ832522 | MGnify/ENA primary metagenome ERZ832522 (study PRJEB31850, sample SAMEA3708728) | human gut metagenome | biome: human gut; feature: human-associated habitat; material: faeces | place: China | collected 2014 ... | reverse complement strand
TGTACGAGTTGGAAGCGGCAAACGCGCCGATGAGCGAACACGCAAAGAGCAGCAGCCTGGAGTATTTCGCGGAGTTCTTCGCATACTGGTGTTCCGGAAATCCTCGAACCCTGACGCTGCTCAAAGAGCTGACGCCAGAAACGTATGCGTATTTTGAAGGGCTGTCGGCAGCGTGGCTTTCTGAAAAACAGTAAATGCAAAATGACATCAAGTCTTTCTGATGCATTAGAGTAGATGACAATCATACGCAAAAGTTAACCCGCTGTGATCCATTTCGGGTTTGCGTATAATAATACTTTAGCGCAGGGGGATGCCCCTGCGCTAAAAAGTTATATGTCCTTTGTTGGTGTTAATTAGTTTTTCCTGACTGAAAAACCAGCGCTAGAGATATATGTATATGGTGTGAAAAAACATACAGATTTCCAGACGAATCAGTACGTTTCCCGTGCAGGACTCCGCAGTACTTTGCGCCAGAGGATGCATCTTGGAAGAACGGGCCGCCGCTATCGCCGCTTTCACAAGAGCCGCTAGTAACCTTAACTTCTGTTAGACCGCTAATATTATCACGGTCATCGGCTAAAACGGTAACATTTCTTCGTTCAACAGAGCCATAGCCAAAACTGGAAGTTGTGCGGCTATAATACTTTATAATTGTACCAACTGCAGGTGAAGACAATGTGCCGGTAATAGAATACATGTTGTTAATGCTGTTACTGGTACTAAACGTATCCGTATTTGTGATCTTAATAATTTCAAAATCGCCAATGTCGCCATCATAATATCTATGGATGTAGACATTCCCAATCGTACTACCTGAACTCGATGCGTATTTTATGATATCATTAGGCGACTGACCACCATGCCCACAAGTAAGGATTACAGGAACGCCTCCATAGGAACCGCAGCAACTTAACGTCATGGAGCAGTTTGCAGTTATATTGGTAATTTTTGCACCACCACGGAGCGTTGCTATGGCATTCGTTACAGTGGCAGTAGTCGGTGCAATATTCTCAAACCGAATTGGAACATTGTGCTCGTCGGACAAAGCTGTTGCCAATGTTTCAGAACGCGTCGAGCTTAAAACACTGTCTTGGTATGAAATATCATCGAAATTCATACCTATAACGACATCGTTATTTGTTTCAGATACATAGTATTGCGTAATTGGATATCCGAGTTCTTCAAGTTCGTGTGCAGCTCCGGCGGCCGCGTCCATTAAATGATTATAAGAATAATCTACCTTTTCGAACGCAAGGCAGTCTGCATAATCGCCGACCCAATTGAGATATTTTGTTGTGTTATCAATGCCGGTGTTTGTGAGAGATAGTACAAGCTTATTTTCTTCTATCCGTGCACCGGCGAAATCATTTGGGAAGGTGATGTTCCCTACGGCATCATGTCCGAATGATTCGTTTAAAAGTTCATTAGCTGCAACCGCGTCTTCCTGCAGCAGCATTAGTTGTTCATATGTATTGTCGATAATTACGCCCTGCGCAGTGGCAAACAATGAAAACGATGTAATTGTTGCCATTACAAGGGTTAGAAAGCGAAGAGTTGTATGTTTTCTTCGGCTCATTATTAAACTCCTCCTTGCCGTAATTGTGTTGAACTGTCTATTCCGTCTCCACACACTCTGTAGTATATATTACTTCAGAGACTAGCACGCGGACACCAAAGGTCTCGCTCAAGTTCTTTGCAAGTTTAGAAGCTTCTGCGCTCTCGCATTTGAAAAGCCCGATCGATACCGCATTTTCTGTTTCGGATACAGCGGATGATGTTACTTCATACCCATCTTCTTTCAATTTTTCCACAATTGGATCTAGTTTTTCACTCAGTTCATTGTACGAATACTTGACTTTTTTGAAAGTTAGACACGAAGAATACTTGCCTGCCCAGTTTCGATACTTTTCAGTTGCTTCTTCGCTTGTGTTTGTAAGAAGCAGCACCAGGTGTCCACCGTTAATATAGGCTCCTGCATAATCCTCCGGAAAAATGATTGTGCCATTTGCCGTTTGTCCGAACGCTTGATTCAAGCATTCGTTTGCGGCAACGGCATTTTCCTGATTTTCCGCTTCATCTAGCTTTCCTTTAGACGGTTTCAAAGTGCCGAACACGCCGATCACTACGCAAATGCAAATGAAACCTATCCACAGTAAGCCTGCGGCACGCTTTTTTGTATCCCTGTTCGAGGGATTGCTTGGCGGCATATGCTTCATTTTTGCTGACGCTCCTTTTTACTTGTCGGTTAACAAACAATACTTAGGACCGCTGCGGATAGACAAATCACATTACCATTTTCCTCCTGCCCACTTGAGTTTCAATAAGGATGCACTGCAAAGGCAATTCCAGAAAATATATTGTTTGCTTTATGCCGTATCACGCATTGAACGCATATCATTCGGGGATGTATGCAACTGCGTGATTGCCTGTGCTAGTGCCAATATTGACGTACAAATATTCAAATCAGACTAAGGATGAGCCCTTTATTATATTTATGTCTCAATTACTCATAATGGGGACAAGTGATTCGCAAAAAATTCTTAATCTTTTGCAGATAGCTTTTCTGATGACCTGAACACAAAACGCTTTTGCTCTCGCCAGAACTATTTTGCATGCACTGCTATCCCAGCGCCCCATTTATATGTGTCAAACCAAACTCTTCGCCCGATAAACCTGACGGTTTCGGTTACAACGCCTTGCTTGGCATCTGCGTATTGTACGTCGAAGATCAGGTAGAATGTTTGTCCTTCCCACCTGGCGCTTTGCGTTCCACAGATGGCTTTTGCGCAGAGAATATCGTCTTTGTTTCTTAATCGGCTGGTATATTTCTGCGCCAGCTCTTTACCGTATTTGTTAAAAACAAATGTGGCATATCCGCCGCCGCAGACCCCAGCGTCCCATTCAACGGGAAGCATTCGTATGTAAGTAATACCGGCGAGAATGACGCCGCACATCATCGCAGCTGCAACGCATATCGCAGCTCGTTTGTTGAATGCTTCACCTTTGAACATATTTCGTATTTTCCTCCAGATTATAAAGCGCTATGGCAGTCCCCAAATGCGTGTCACATGGGGACTGCCATGAGAGTCATTGCTTAGTGAACACTGAATTCCGTATCTGTCATAGCCAGATTTATATATTGCCTAGCGAATACCTGATATGTGCCAAAAGGAGCGTTTACGGCATGAGGCCCAGACTCCATAGTTCATTTTTGGGGTTATTTGCTTCGTAATGCGTCGATTGTTGAGATCACAACAAGAATGAAAGAAATATGGAGAAGTATGCGAGAGGTTGCCGAACCTCTTGGTGGAATCACTCCAGCATCAGATAAAACCAAACAGATCAAAATCCCAGTCGCAACTAACAATTGAACATAAAGAAGCCATTTTCTCATTATCCCAGATTAACTCCAACTTACTATTTCAATTACATCTTGACCAACAGCTGCAGTATAGAGTTTGACTGCAAAGTCTGTGTTATGATCTTTATAGTAGGAAAGGGGACAAAAGTCACCAGAGTAGCCTCGAATACTTCGCGGAGTTCTTCGCGTACTGGTGTTCCGGCAATACACGGACACTGGCGCAGCTCAAGGAACTGACGCCGAAAACGTATGCGTATTTTGAAGGCTTATCTACAGCAGGGCTTTCGTGAAAAATAGTAAAATATGAAAGGGTTCTGAGGCTGATGAACTCGCTACTCAAATGCAATTATAAGCAAGCCCCAACTTGCAGTGATTGCATTTCCGGATCATGTATGCATAGTATTTTAGCGCAGGGAGGATACCTCCTGCGCTTAAATGCGATAATGTTTACAATTTAATGTATTTGGATGTATTCAGATCGTACATCTCCTTGTATAGACTGCTTGGATTATTTAAAAGCTCATTCGGAGTTCCGGATTCTACCACATGCCCTTTGTTTAGGCAAATAATTTTTGACATTCTATAAGTAAAAGTTATACGATGAGAAATAACGATCATTGTATTCGTTGTTTGCGAAAGAAGGTCTTCATAAAACCTATTCTCCACAAATGGGTCAAGACTGCTTGTCGGTTCATCAAACACAAGAAATATCTGTTCCTTGAGATACGCTCTTGCAAGAGCTAATCGTTGAGTCTCTCCTCCCGAAAACTCTATCCCTCCTTCATAGAGCTGATTAGTAATGGGTGTATCAAGGCCTTGAGGAAAGGACATTATCTTTCCAAGAAGTCCAACTCTTTCCAATGCAGCCATTATCTTCTCATCTGAGATTTCTTCACCAAGTGTAAGATTTTCCCTAATAGAAAAGGCGTAGACTGGGTAATCCTGAAAGAGGACAGAGACAGTTTTTCTTAAAGAACTAAGATCATACTCACGAATATCAACCCCGTTTATCAAAATCATCCCGTCAGATGGATCATATAGCCGAAGAAGCAACTTAATAATTGTTGTTTTTCCTGCACCATTCTTTCCAACAATGGCCACCTGTTCTCCCTTGTATATCATGAAACTGACGTTATCCAAGGCATTCCCATCGACATTTGGGTATCTGAAAGATACGTTTCTAAACTCAACCAAATCAATAGAAATTAGTTGCCTTCTCCCACATACGACGTTGGAGGCTGTTTCCATAAATGATAGATAGTCCTTGATGTAGAGATCGTTCGTGGATAGAGAGACAAAATTGGAAATTATCTGAGAAAAGGCGCTTTTTAGCCGATTATATGCGCTCAATGAAACAACAAAGTCATCATACCAGATCCGCTGCCAGACAACTTCAAGTGAAAAATAGAGCATAGTGGCAAAACTTTCAATGGCAGACAGAATTGCGATAATAAGGTTCTTTGTAGAAACTTTTTGATTCGTGGAATATGTATCGCTCAACACCTTTTCTGTAACCTTCTGCTTTTTTGTAAAGATAAACCGCATAATATCATTTGCCCGAATATCGCGCATGAATTCTGGAATGTAAAATAGTCTGTACAAATAGTTTAGCTTCCGGTTATGCTGATTCATAAATTTCTGATACTTGTAATTATCTAACTGAATCAAGTTGTTAATATAAGTTTGCAACGCACAGACAGTCAGGAATACCAACAGAACGACAGGCGAAATCCAAGACAACACATAGACAACCAGTCCAATCTGAAGGAGTGACGAAATAAACGATAGAAGAATATCGAAGGCTCCCTGAACAATTGCGCAGCAACGTTCAAAGGCAATCGTATACTTATCATAAGCGTCCGGCTGGTCAAAATATTCCAAATCCAGGTTAATGCTTTTTTGCAGAAAATTATCAACGATCTTTGCATTGATTTTCTCCCGGAGCCAAGACAGCTTTGGGCTTAAAAATCTGTCAATTAGTGAATTAATTGTCGACACAAAGAACGAAAGGCTCAATATAATCAATACCGTTTTCAAATTCTTAGTAGCGATTGCGTTAAGCAGCATTTTAGGTAACAAAAGTGAAAACGCTGATGAGGCAGAGGACAAAATCAGCTGAAAAATGCGAAGCACAAGATAAAGCTTGCTCAGCTTTATACCATAACTTAGTATTTTTAAATATCTCTGTATCATACGCTTAACTCCCCAATCATAATACGCCCTATCCTTTATTGCATATTTACATATATAAACATATTTTACTCACGTTCAACAGCTTTTTCTTCAAAGTGTTCTATGGCCTTCAGCAGAACCGTATCCTGCCCGGCAAGCGCGTCGGAGACGGTCTGCTCGCACCAGATATCCGGCTGCACGCCGTGATTACAGACCGGTGTGCCGTCTTCCATGACACAGTTGTAGGTCGACACAGCGAAGAGAAAATTCCCGGGGAGCTGCGTCAATAAGAGCTGTCCGGTGCCGCCCGCGGTATTTGTGCCGATCAGGGTCACGTTGGGCGCGCCCTTCGCGAAAACAGCAAAGTCGTCTCCGGCAGAAGCGCAGTTCCAATCCGTCAGAACGGCAACAGGCTGCGTGCAGAGGTCTGCGTCCGGTGCTTCCGTTGCCTCTGCTTCTGTAAACTGGGGCGCGGACAGGCTCTCATCATAGGGAAGAACGTATCGGTGCGCATACATGTCCAGTCCGTCCAGATAGTACTGTTCCTGCCCGGCATCGAGTTCGAGCTCTTCAAAATAGTCTTTGATTGCAAGCGCCGCTGTGACCTGCGTCGGGTCGACATACTGCTTGTAGACGGACCTGGTTCCCATGTCTGCCGGCGCAATAAAGTGCCGCAGAACTTCGATGGCGTTGCCGTCGCTCCCGCCGCTGTTTCCGCGAACGTCCAGAATGTATGCCGTGGCTGCATCGCGCGTCTCGTCTATCCAGGCGGCAAATTCCTCCGGCAGGGCAGGGTTAGCAAAGGACGTGATCTCTGCCACATAGATCGTATCCGCGACGACATAGCTCCTGAAAGAGTCATGTGCGGTCACATCGCGCTTCAGCTCCATGCTGAGATCATCCGGCAGCTGTTCTCGTTTCCCGGCGTACTCCGCATAGGACAAGGTGACGTTGAACGCCGCTCCGTCCGGGGTCAGGCCGGAGACGGCCAGCTCTTTTGCGTCCTCGCGCAGGAGCATTTTCTCAGCGAGCTTTTCCTCCCGCCTTCCGTGCGTGAAGCAGCCCACATAGAGGCCGTATTCCTGCTCTAAATACTCGCCCGTCGGAAGCCCATTGATCTCCGTGACCGTCGAGCCGAGCGGGATTTTGGCAAGCGTGCTGCGCGGCGCGGCGCTCAGGACGAAGGCGTCTTCCATGTACCGAAGCGAAATGGGCGAGACCCAGAATCCGCGTCCGGTGCGCAAGGCGGTCTGAAAGTCTTTATCAAGACAGCCCAACTGCGTATGTCCGTCGCGAAGGAGCGCGGTAAACGCGCTCAGCTCGTTATAATACGCATACAGGCTGTCGGCTTCCAATACGCGCCCAATGGCAGCCTGATATTCTGCGTCCCAGTCCAGATCGGGTACCAGGCTCCACATGCCATAATAGGTTTTCGCCGTGTCCCAGATGACGGACAGACCGTATACCTTTTCCTCGGCGGACAAAAAATCGCTTTCTGAAAGCACCCGGTGCTTCACGGTGCTTTTTTGCGCGTAGAAAATGCCCGCGAGCAAAAGCAGCACCGCAAGAACAGTGATGATGACTTTCTTCTTTTTCGTCATGGCACTCGCCTCCAAATAACTATATATACAATATACAGGAGACCGTAAGGGCTCCTGTATATTGTAACAGCAACAGCATCCATTTAATTCATAATATCATCCAATAATAGGACAGAGTGTGTCCGTTGATGTATGGCATATTACTCCGACAACATCACCGCAATCAGTTCTCAGCGGATGGCATGTATCAAAGTTGGGATCCACCGGGGGAACGTCACAAAGAGTATCCGGGGAATCGCACGAAGAGTCAACTGGGCATATGGCATTCTCAATGCAGAACCCATCTCCACAAAATCCATCCGGGCAAAAAACGTTCGGGCAGGCTACATTAGCGCATGCTCCATTAAGAACGTTTGGTTCTGCACCATTACGTTTTGCTAGTACACTAAATGACATTTGAAGTACTCCTTTCAATAGCGATGTATGAATGCTGCTGCGCATTATTCAAATTTACGGACAATATGCGCTTGATATATTTTTTTAATTTCGTTACATGAATGTAAATTGTAGTAACTTTGTGGGCACTTTTTTCCTAAACATAAAGGCAATATCTCACAATGTAAGCACTCGTCCTGCAATCTATAACATGTCCAATTTGAAAAATTGCTCGGATAAAGCTGATAATTTCCGCTTTCATATAGTTTTCCGACAATGTTTCGATCACTATCAATACTGACGGTACATTTTCTAAGCGTGCCGTCAAAATCAATTACCAGAGAATTGTCTGTTCCTGCATAGCAAGACAATCCACCAAAGGAAGAAATCATATCAATAGTTGCTTTGTCCTGAAGACTGTACTTTCTCGCAATTTTAGCGAGCAGAACAATCTGCTCACCTTGATCTTCACATAGTCCCATCTTATGAACTCGCTCTCCACCTAAGTTTTTAGCGCATTCGTAATGTACAGAGAAGCGATTGTCTCCTCCAAATTCTTCTGAAATATATGAATAGAAGTCATCTGCCAGCGATACGCTTTCTGGAGTGAAATTTGTTCTTATCGAAACTGCAAAGTCCAATTCAGAGTCTCGTGCTGCCTTCAAATTTTCTATAATCCGAGACCAACTGCCTCTACCATTAGCAACAACTCTGGTCTTATTATGATTGTCTTCTGTTCCGTCTACAGTAATTTGATAAGAAGTAATTTTACAGTCTACCAGTTCGCGAAAACGGTCGGGTGTCAATAAATATCCATTCGTCGTCATTGATGCAGAGTACGGGACTTTTTCTGGCAAGGTCGTTAATAATTTTTTTGAGAACTTTACTATAGCGTCATGTTCTAGCGTCGGTTCTCCACCAAAAAAAGAAATATGCAAGCCATCGTATTTCTTCATTTCGAGTTGTTTTTTGATGAAGACAATAATAGCATCATATATTTCATCTCGCATTGTTTTACATTCGTGTTCCTCATAGCAATACGGACATCTAAAATTGCATTGCCGTGTTACAATCAAAATCAATTTTAGATATATCGGCCGACTATTTTTTTCATAATACCCCACTAACTGATGCTCTCGCACATTTTCCTCAACTAGCATACCTTGCTCTATTAATGCCTTGTGGAAATTAGAATTCATATCCGGTTCAAATGAATGATAATCAGAAATACTGTCAATAAAGGCTGCTTCTTCGCCTGAAACGCTTATTGCTGTTTGATATAATGTGTTGTGGAGCAAATAGAATCCGTCTGCTTTGACGACATTTGCAAATTGTGAAAGCTTCATTTTCTTAAAAACTCCCCTTATAATGTTCTGTATCGCGCATTGCGCGAATATCGTTCGGATATGTGTGCATATGCATGATTGCCTGTGCCAGTGCAAATATTTGCGTACAAACATTTGAATCTGTTTAGGAATGTTCCCTTTACTATAATTATGTCTCAATCGCGCGAAATGGGGACACGTCATCTGTAAAAGAAATTGAATTATTGGGGGCGCTTTTCTGGCGACTCACAGCATAAAAACGCTTTTGTTGCATCCAAAACTACTTCGTGTTCACTTCGATTCCGTTTCCCCATTTATAAGTGTCAATCCAAACTCTTCGCCCGATAAACCTGACGGTTTCGGTTACAACGCCTTGCTTGGCGTCTGCATATTGTATGTCGAAGATCAGGTAGAATGTTTGTCCTTCCCACCTGGCGCTTTGTGTTCCACGGATGGCTTTTGCGCAAAGAATATCGTCTTTGTTGCTTAATCGGCTGGTATATTTCTGCGCCAGCTCTTTACCGTATTTGTTAAAAACAAATGTGGCATATCCGCCGCTTCAGCCCCCAGAATCCCATTCAATAGGGACCATTTGTATAAAGCAAATGGTCCCTATGTGAAGTGAAATAATGGTGATATCTTCCTTCTCAAAGGTCTAAACTATAAAAGTGGTGAAAAAGCACTCTGTTGTTGTGCGCTTATGAACGGAGAAAGCTATATCTTTACAGTGACAATATCGAAATACAAATATCGTTTCTCCTCTTCGAGGACCAGCTGCATTGCCTCCACATACGCGCGGTCCTGGAGCAGCTTTTCGTGAAACGCCCGCTCGCGCCAGAAGCGGATACCGAGCGCGGGGAATTCATACTCGGTGCTGAGCTGCTCGTCCGGCTCGTCATGGATGCAGGGACCGATCTGCTTCATAAACCGGATAACGTCCTCTGCCGGCGTGTTGAACACATCCAAACCATAGAGGGAAACCTTCACATCGTCGCGCAGTCCCCAATTCACCGAAATTTCGATTGCCTTCCCGTTTTGATAACGAACCATGGAGAAGTAGATATCTTCCATGTATCGAAGTGTCTGAAAACTTGGGTCACGTTCCCGATCCTCCGCGATCTGAATGCCGCGTTTGGAAACGATCTTCAAATCTGTCAAATCGCGCTGGACTGCGGCAAGAATTTCCTCGGGGGACATGCCGAGCTTCAAAGAGCCAATTCCCTCATGCGGCGTGACGATGTAGCTATTCATTTTGATGCTCCTTTAGTTAATTCCGAATAATGATTCGTACTGAAACAGACAAATAATCACTTCATCGTAGTACTTTTGCTGGAGATTTCCTGCAATGCCTTCACAATCATTTTCGGATTGCAGATCATCGACCTCCTTTTGCAGCGCGGCCTGGTATTGACCTCTACTGAGCAATTCGCTCGACTCTTTGACATATGTAGCACTGCCATAACTCCCCGTATTCCAGTGATCTTCCGCCATCATTCTGATGCAGTAAGCCGTATTTGAATTGAAGCCATTATCTTTTAATGCTTTAGCTGGGACAAAATGATGTCGATGCCCACCATTTGCAGAAAAGCTTTCGTATGGTTTTGCTTCAAAGTTGTATCGAGTGTAGTTATCCTCATCCTTATTATCTTTATTGTGTGTAATGCCATTATCAACAATTTTAATGTTGTATTCAAACTTTTCTTTGACGCCCCATTTTGCAACGTGCCAAGTATATACCGTCCCGTTGGTTACTGCAGTTTTGCTGAAAGATTCGGAGTCTTTTCTAACCCATCTGGTTGTACCAAGGTAATATCGAGTAATTGTACCCGTAATCGAATCCAATGGATTATCAGAATCAACCATCGCTACTTTAACAGAAAATGCACTCGGAGAAACCACACCGAAAATATACCATATATCAACGATATCGCCAAGCAGATTTCGCTGAACGTTAATTGTACCGTTATCAATAAATCCGTTCCCGCTTTCTAAAGGTAGCTGTAAGTTGTACTTTTCAGTAAGTGTATTAACTTCCATAGAGGAAATACTGTCAAATCCGAACGCTTCTCGTGCATATGTTGCAGTCGTTTCGTACTGGCAATTACGAATTTCTTCTTGAGCCTGATAGAGCTCATCAATCTCGCCTGTTGAGATTAAAAAGTTTACAATTTCAGCATTGGACATTGCCTCGGGAACAGACATCTCTTCTAGCAAATGGTCTGATACTTCTGTGGCATAAGCAGATATGGTCATAGAAAGCAAGATTGCTACGACCAGAATAGTTGACAGAATCTTTTTCATAAAACTCTCCTTTTCAAATATACATTTTGGTAAGTGAACGGGCAGCGTCCTGTTTTCATCCCCTGTTACTATATATTTTCCGCTTGGTTTATGGCAGCCAACCATAGGCGTAGGACATCTCGTTTCCTAAACTTTGAAATAGCCGCTTCCTATTTCTGTGGATTGACCGATGTAATATGCTGTTGATATTCCTCCCCCCCGTGTTTCATTTTCAATAAGTATGCACTGCGACGGTTTCTTCGAGAATATAGGAAGCTTAACTGATTACTTGATGCCATCGTTAGTGCAAATATTGACGTGCTATTTTTTAATTGGGTCAGGAATTTATCCTTTTACTATACTTATGTCTCAATATCGCGAAATGGGGACACACAATTTGAAAAAATTTTTTACAGGCGGTCTGATGACGTTTCCGGCATAAAAAACGGACAATTGCTGTTGCTTAGCAATTGTCCGTTTCTTGATTTAAGCCTAATGTCCCAAAGGGGGATTTATAAGGTGATAGTTTTGGTTGTATGTGTTCTTGAATCGCTGCCGCTTCCATCAGAGGCATAGAACGTAACGACCGCATAATAGGATCTGCCAGAAACGCCCGTATATGAGACGGATGCTGTTTTGCGGCCAGTGTTGCTTCCCATAAGATACTCATACCCTTTTGTCGTATAGGAATATGTAGCAACGTTTGTTCCACTGGAGCTATAGATTTTAACCGTTTTAATGCCGATTGTTTTCATTTCGTCGGTTCCAACGATTGTACAGTCCACGGTTACTTCGTTGTCAGAAGAATAAATCACTGCATTGTATGCGGAAATATACTCACTGGCGCGAAGTGTTGCGGCCAAAGCGAACGATGTAAATAAAGAGCAGATCAAAATGAAGGAAATTGCTGAAGTCAATACTCGTTTGCGCATATTACTCTCCTATCGATTGTATGATTTTAATGATTTCATCATAAGTTTCAACGCCCGCGATGCTGCACTCGATATTGTCCGCAGTCCATGCTGCAAAATAAACTCCCTCGTTGGTCATGATATAGTATACGGTGCCATTGTATTCGTACTGCTCAGGATCAACCGTGTCCTTTTCATATAGTAAATGATCCTGATTCTCTGAAAACACTGTATACAATAACGTGATCGAAGAATCGCCATTCTTCAAGAGACAGTATAGAGACTCAGGTTGAGTTACGGCGCTGTATTGGAAATCACGTTCCACAAACCCATCAGGAAGATACCTTGGCAAAATCGTCGTAGGTATGCCGTGCATTTCCATCTCATTGGCAATAGAGGTCAGCGACGCGGGAATCTCTTTTTTGGAAGAAGTCACAACAGTTTGTGTGTATTCTTCTGACCTGAAACCAAATGTCTCTTTTGTCCAGCTGGCGATTGCGCCCCACAGGTCGAACCCCAATGCATAAGATGTCAAAGAGGTTGCCAGAAGAACTGCAATAACTGCCGCAAGGATACCGGCTGTGCGAAGCACACGTTTGTGCGGACGTGCATTTGAACGCGGTGCAGGCTGGAGGATTTGCATTTTGTCGGAGGTACTATTCTGCTGCGGCTCATCATCAAGATCAAAGAGGGACCGTTCATCGCTTGAGGCAAAACGATAATTTTCGTTGAAAGAGCTCCAAGCGCGATCGACATCCTTAAAATCAGATAGCGGCAGCTCCTGACTGCGCTTTTCGATCACCTCCATAATATATAAAATTGCATCAATATCAGATTCTTCGCCGTCTGGAAGCTGAGAATCCCGCCGGAGAATTTCGTTTAATTCCTCGGTACTCATCTCATCAAACTTTGAAAAATCTCGATGGAAATGCTCTTTGGATTCCGACATATCTGCGAACCCCCTTTGTCTTATATATGTACGCAACCGGTTCATTGGGGACATCAATTAAAAATCTTTTTCAATTATTTTTTGTAGCTTCTTTTTCGCACGCTGCACGCGCTTTTTGCAGGCTTCAACCGAGATTCCCAATTCTTCCGCTGCTTCCAGCATGGAGTATTTGCGAATAACTATATTGATCAGCAGCTGAAAGTCGTCTTTTCCCAAAGCATCCGAGTAGGCCGCATGGAATTCTGCGGTTTCCACATTCGCCTTTGCTTGTGGTTCGCACACGGACATGGCTACAAGCAGCGCGTTGCTCAGTCTGGCTTCGGTTCGCTGCCTGTTGCGAATTACGTTTTTCAGTGTATTGATAAGCCAGCCGTGCGGATTTTGGCTGTTCATCAAACTATCCGGCTTTATACACGCAATTCGAAACGTGTCCTGCACGACCTCTTCCGCAAGCGTCCTGCTTCCCAATGCGTTCTTTGCGTAGAAACACAGACGAGTGTACATCTCTCGATATAGTTGTTCGATATATTTCTCTTCTTCCTGATTTAAGCTCATGTTATATCCTTCTTAGCAAAGAGAATCACACAATACCCTGTATTCCAACCCCGAAAACTCTTCAATACAAAGCCGAACCAACCGTTCCACTGCAATTATAAACGATTCCGGCTTATCCCTCAAGAGCGCCTCAATATTTCGGATGCGTGCATCAGGCTGTTCCGGATACAGCAGATAATCCACACTCACACCCAAAGAATCTGCCAGATCATATAGCACAGAGAGACTGACACCCTTATTGCCGCGTTCGATATTTGCGCAAAATGACGTGCTGATGCCTGCTTTCTCAGCAAGCTGTTCTTGCGTCAATCCACGCTGCGTTCGCAGCCGCTGCAGATTCGTTCCGATTATTGTAGCAATTCTCTTGTCCATGTCAACCACTCCTTGCGGAATAATTATATTTTCCACAAGAGATACCCGGAATAATCCGATAGAGTGTATTTTTGTTTCTCACAGAAATAATAACAAAAAGCGCATTTAATTGTCCCCAGATGGCATAATTCGGACATATATTAAACATATAGAAAAAATTGCGAAGGTCTCCTGCTTATAGGAAGAAAAAGTATGCAGTTGCCTAGGAAATGCGATATAATAGAATAAATATACTGTTCAGGTGCCCATTTCTAAAGGGAGTGGGCTCAATGCGGAATGGGGTGAAAGTCCCCGCGAACCGGTCACTGTGAAGCTCCAACTACGGGAGATAAGTCAGATACGCGCCTGAATATGGAACAGGAGCGACGCCTCGTCAACGGTCTGCTTCTTGCCGGCAGAACAGTATCTGTCGGCGGGAGGCATCCGCAGAGCTGGGCTTTGCGGGTGCCGATTTCGTTATCCAGGCAAAATAATTCACGTAAAGTGTTCCACTTTATGATAAAAACGCTTTCGCCCCTTTGATACCAAGCACTCTGGCGTTCATATGACCAGAATTTTGACGGCAAATAGGCATAAAAAAACCGCCGACACGATACCGTATCGGCGGGCGAAACCGTATTGAATTTTGCGCGTTATGCGCCAATCTGCAAAACACCGACGCTCTGGATGCAGCGGCGCTTGCTTTCAAGCGACGGATGGACATATAATTTTAATGTAGTCTTGATGTCCGCGTGCCCCAGCATTTCGCTGATGCTTTTGATATCCGAGCCGTTTTCAATGCAGCGTGTGGCGAACGTATGCCGCAGGGCATGGAAACCCCGGTGACGGATGCCGCAGCGCTTCAAAAGTACGGTAAATTGGTACTGACAGGCGCGTGGGTCCATAGGCCGGTCAAGCAGACCGGTCATAATATATGCGTCGGGCAGCATATTCGCGGTAATTTTCCGCAGCAGGAGCAATAATTCCGGATGCAGCGGCACGATCCGTTCGGAGCTGTCGCTTTTCGGGCGCTGGACCAGAAGCTGTGACTTCCCGTTCAGCGTCATTCGCTGCACCGAGCGGCAAATTTGGATGGTTCCGGTCATGAAATCGATATCGCACACGCGCAGCGCACAGACCTCGCCGACGCGAAGCCCCGCGTGCAGCGCCAGCATGACCGCGCAGGTGATTTTCTTTGACGGCGATAGGGCTTTGCTCATGACCGCCAGCTCCTGCTCCGAAAGCACTTCAATGTTTTTCTGCTTACAGCTTGGCAGCTTCGCGTTTAGAGCGTCGCAGACGCAGTGATATTCCCTCTGCGCGAACCGAAGCAGCGTTTTCAGCAGAACAGCCAAATCACGCACGGTTTTTGCCGATAAGCCGCCCTTTCCGTCCAGCCGTCCGTTTTCCTTCAAATGCAGCAGGAACGCAGAAAGCACTTTCGCTGTTAGCTTGGAGGCGGGTGTCTTCCCAAAGTACGGAAGAATGTGCCGCTCCAGCATGAACCGATACCGTTCACGTGTAGAGGTTTTTACATCAGTTTGGGCAAGGTACTGAACAAAAAGCTCTTTTAGCGTCAACTCACAGGACGTGCGCTTCTCCTTTGCCAGCGCCAGTATACCCGCCAACTGTTTTTCCTTGGCGATATCGTGCGTCTTTCCGTAAACAGACTTGTATTTTGCCTTCCCATCCGGCAGGCGCATGAAGATATACCGCGCTTCCCAGCGGCCATCCTTGCGGCGATAGATGTTCTCTCCGTACTTCGACATACGCAACCTTTCCTTTGTACCAGAATCGTGACGGCAAATACAAGACAGGATTGTTTGGCATCAAATGTTATGCATTTACATAACACCGTTTCATATTTTTTATGCCATAAAATTTGTTAAAAACTGATGATTTAAGTGGCCAAACCGTGTTGACATTTCTACATATGCTTGTATAATAAGAGTGAAAGCAGAATATCTTGGGTTTTCGCATTCACGTAAAGTGGAACACTTTACGAGATAAAATCCTAGCCGTACACACGGTTAGGATACCACAAAAGAGAAAACCGATTCTGCTGCCGCACAATTTCATACTGTTTTTTTTAATGCTCGCATCCGAAGATATGAAGTCGTTGAATGTCAGTTGGTGATCTGATAAGGTGACGGCGCAAGCGGAAGAAATCTCTACCCGGAGCTGTGCGCATGAGGAAAACGTTGAGGCGGGAAACCGCTGGTCCGAAAGGGCGTCATTGCAGGGTAATCAACCCCTGTGAGAAGGCAAACGTGATCCGCGAATGGCAAAACTGCCATTCAGATTGCAAGTCAGAATATGTTGCTTATCTTCACAGCCTGCTGCGGTTTGTGCCGTGCATGGCGGGATGAGTCTGATGTTTACCGGAGGACGGATGTATCCGAAGGGCTTCAGCCGAAAACACCATCTCTCTATCTATTTGAGGGTTGGTGCTTTTTTTATCTCGCGAAAGCCAAATTATCCCTTTGCGGGGATAGTGTGCAAACACGAAGACAGGAGGAAGATTATGCACGACGAAGAACAGCAGCTTCAATCCCAGCAGCCAAGCCAACAGGAAACCCTGGACCCGCAGCTTTTGTCCCGCGTCAAGCAGATCATCGCACGAAGAAACACGGAGTTTATTTTAGACCACCAGAATGATAGCCTTGAGCAGCTCAGCGCCTACCTGAAAGCCTGTATGGATGACATTGGTCATCCCCCTGCGAGGGTAGAGGTCATCGGCGGGGCGTTCCTCGAATACCGTTTTGGGTCGTGGACGAAAGCTCTCCGCAGCTTTTATAGCGGCTCAGTATCTGCCAACCTTAAAAACCCGCCGCCGTTTGCAAATCGAAAAATCGTGCGCGACCTTTATGCGGCGTTAGATTCGCAGCTTCAAAGGGCGGATGCAGCCTGTACCAAGGAGGTACGGGCATGAAAGGAAAGCCGTTTCGAGATCGAGACAATCAGGCTCTGCACGACAAGCGCATGAATGAAAGCGTGCGTGTGGCGATCTCCCGAAAAAATATTGAATTTATCCTTGCACATCAACACGATTCCCGAGAAGAACTTGCTCGCTACCTACGGCAATGCAAAAAAGAGCTGGGGCATATTCCTGCGCAATCTGAGGTTATCGGCGGCGATTTACTGGCGCTTCGATTTGGCTCGTGGGTAGAAGCGCTGAATTACAGCGGCTATATGAACTGCAAGGGTACAGCCGTAAGTGCGCTGCCGTTGGAACGCACGGCAATCTTTCAGGAAGAATATGAGCGTCAATCAAAACAGCATGTAAAGGACAAAGAAGCTCGAAAGAAAAAAGCAAAAGCCGACCGACGGGAGCAGAAATCCGCTAAAAAGCGCGCAAAAAAAGCAGCGATAGCAGCCGCAGCCGGAGGTTCCAAATGAGCGGCGGCGCGAGAAATCGCTTTGATGGGCAGCGCTGGATAGAAAATATAATCAAAGAGCGCACCCGAGAAGCGCTGGAGCGTTTCCCAGCTCGTGAACGCTATCTTCACTACAATCAGGAATACAAGCGGCAGGAAGAGCTTTATAAGCAGGAACGCGCCGAAAGAGATCGTGTCCGAAAAGAACGCAACGAACAGCGGAACCAGCGTCGAGCCGAAGCAAGAACTAAAAACGCTGCCAAAGCGCAGACAACAAATAAATCCGAAACTCTCCTTTCAGAGAATTGCGAACGAAAGGAGATGTGACGGATGTCAAAAGGTAAAGGTAAAAAGCAGTTTCAGGGTGCAGGTCGCCGGTTCCGCGGCGATGTCTGGTTGGATGAAAAAGTAAGCGGCAGAACTATGCACGCGCTGCAAGAGCGCGGCGTCAAATTCCCACCGGGTACGAATGTTCGCGGCACCCGAGAGTTTAAGGACGAGTTTAAGCGCCAGTTGAACAAGTTCAGGCAAGAGCACGCCGCGAAGATCGCGGCAAAAAAAGAAGCCGCAAAGGCAGCGCAGGCAGCAGCCCAGCAGCCCGCAGCTGAAGAAACTGCTCCGTTATAAATGGGTATACGATCTGCTTGGGAACAGATTTGTATAAATAAGACCCTGCCTCCATCCCCCTGTGAGCCACCTGCCAGCGCGTCCATCCCCTGGCGCGCATGAAAGACTCCGAACGCTGTCCTGGGAACGCGGCGTTCGGGGGAAGAATATACCGACGCGAAGCTATTTCGCGCGTGAATAGGAATTGGTGATATGAAAAAGAAAAAGGTACTGCTTGCGCTGATCGTAATCGCAATTGTTGCCTCCATCGGCGCCCTCGGTTATCTGGCTTTGAGCTATTTCAGTTCAAGCGCAAGAAGCTCCAACGCGGGCGGCGAGCTGTCCATCGACTATCTCGTCTCAGAAAAGGACGTCGTGGAGGAAGACACGCAGTCAGACAGCAGCAAAAACATTTTCCAGTGGCTCAAAGAACGGCTCTCCGCGGACAAGGCGCAGGAGGAAGTGACGCTGCAAACCGAGACGAGCGGTCCTTCCAACACGCAGAGCGGCATGAGCCAGAGCATCCGCCAGTCGGAGGACGAGGAAGAAACCGACCTGAACCCCGTTCAGCAGGCGGTCAAGGACGCGCAGCAGACGAATACCGGCAAGAAAAAGGACGATCAGACGGACGATACACCCGAAGAAGATCAAAACACCCAGCCGGAGCAGCCGGCGCAGGAGGACACCAAAAAGAATCCCGAGGACGAGCCGCCGCAGGAAGGCGAACACAAGGTCTTTATTTCGATCCGCTGCGATACTGCCGTGGACAAGGGCATGAACCTGGACTCGCAGTGGGCGGGCATCGTCCCGTCGAGCGGCACGATTCTGGCGAAAACGAAGGTGGAATTTCAGGAGGGCGACACAGTCTTCGACGTGCTGTGCCGCATCCGCGATACCTATAAAATCCACGTCTCCTACCGCGGCACAAACGGCGCGCAGTATGTGGACGGCATCAACAACCTCTATGAATTTGACGGCGGCAGGTGGTCGGGCTGGATGTACTGCGTCAACGACTGGTACCCCAACTACGGCTGCGGACAGTATGCGGTCAAAAACGGCGACGTGATCGAATGGAACTACACCTGTAACCTCGGACGCGATCTCGGACAGAACTGGATGGCGTCGGACGAATGGATGAAGGAAAACGAATGAGAATGCGCTTTTTTGGTGGATTGCACCCGGCAGTCAGCTTTTTATATTTCGCAGCCGTGCTTGCGCTGACGCTGGTCTGTTTCCACCCTGTGATGGCGGCGCTTTCTCTGATTGGTGCGGTATGTTTCTCCGCGCAATTAAACGGCTGGCGAAGCGTTGGCTTGACCAGCCGCTTCGTTCTGCCCATGTTTCTGCTCATTGCCATCGCAAACCCGCTGTTCAACCACCGGGGCGTGACGATGCTGTGCATGCTCTTTGACCAGTGGTTTACCTTGGAAGCCGTCTGTTACGGTCTGGTCTCCGCTGCGTCGCTTAGCGCCGTGATCTTCTGGTTCACCTGCTATCAGGCGGTCATGACCTCGGATAAATTCCTGTTCCTGTTCGGGCAGATTGCCCCCAATACCGCGCTGCTCATCACCATGACGCTGGGGCTTATTCCGAGATTACAGGAGCGCAGCGCGCAGATCCGCACGGCGCAGAAAATGCTGCTGCCGGAAAACAAGCGCCTTCTTCCAAGGCTCCACGCGGCGAACCGGAATTTATCGGCGCTTTTAACGTGGAGCATGGAAAACGCCGTACAGACCGCGGACTCCATGAAAGCGCGCGGCTACGGCGTGCGCCGCCGCACCACGTTTCACTTATTCGTCTTTGACAGCCGGGACGCTGCCGTGCTGGGGCTTATCCTGGCGCTTGCCGGCATCTGCGTGCTGGGGCGCGTCTTTGGGCACGGCACGATGGAGTTCTATCCCCGCATGGACGCGGTCTTTACCGGCATAAGCGGCACGGTGCTGTACATCGCGTTCGCAGTTCTTGCGTTATTCCCCTCAATTCTGGAAATGAAGGAGAAGTTGACATGGCGCTGCTGCGGTTTGACGGATTGAGCTTCGCGTATCCCTACGCCTCCCGCCGCACCTTGCAGGATGTGAGCTTCGAAATGGCAGAGGGAGAATATCTGGTGCTTTGCGGTCCTTCGGGCTGCGGCAAGACCACCTTATTAAAACAGGCAAAACGGGAACTGCGCCCGGCGGGCAGCCGCGAGGGGCAGGTTCTCTATCAAAATACACCCATTGACGAATTAAGCGCCGAATCGGCGTTTACCGAAATCGGCTATGTCCAGCAGAATCCGGAGGATCAGATCGTGACGGATTTCGTATGGCACGAGCTGGCGTTCGGACTGGAAAACCTCGCCCTTCCGACGAAGGTCATCCGAAGAAGGGTTGCCGAGATGGCGGCGTTTTTCGGAATGGAAACGTGGTTCCGGAAGAAGACGAGCGAACTGTCCGGCGGGCAGAAGCAGATGCTGAACCTTGCGTCCGTGATGGCAATGAGCCCGAAGCTCCTCATTTTAGATGAGCCGACGAGTATGCTGGACCCACTCGCGGCAAGAAGTTTACTGGACACCGTCGAGCGCATTAACCGGGAGCTGGGCGTTGCGGTGCTGCTGACTGAACACCGGCTGGACGCGGTCTTTCCTGTCTGCGACCGGGTGCTGGTCATGGACGGCGGAAAGCTCCGCATCGACGGCGCGCCCGCAAAAATTGCCTCGCAATTGGCGCAGGAAACGGAAAAAGAACGCCTGTATTATGGACTTCCCGCCCCGGTGCGCATCTGCGGCGAGCTTGGCGCGGACCCGATCCCTTTGAGCGTGCGGCAGGCACGCGGATACCTCAAAACGATTCTCAAGGATGCAAAGCCGCAGGCAGAAGAACCTGTCAAGCAGGAGCCGGAACGCGAGGACAAGCCGGTGCTTTCCTGCAAGGAGGTCTGGATGCGCTACGCCTCCACAGAGCCGGACGTTTTGCGCGGCGCGGAATTGCAGCTATATAAAAAGGAGCATCTGTGCCTGCTCGGCGGCAACGGCGCGGGCAAAACGACGCTGCTATCCTGCCTGATCGGAACGGCAAAGCCGCAGCGCGGGAAAGTGGGGCTCCAGAAAAACTGCCGCCTTGCGATGCTCCCGCAGCGGCCGCAGGCGCTTTTCACGCAGGACGACGTGCTGTCTGACCTCCTGGAGGTTGGAAACGAGACGGATGCGCGCGCGTGGGCGGAAAAGCTGGAGCTGACCGGGCTGCTGGACCGGCATCCGTTCGACCTCTCGGGCGGCGAATTGCAGCGGGCGGCACTCTGTAAATTATTGCTTCGGAATGCCGACGTTCTTCTGCTCGACGAGCCGACGAAGGGTCTGGACGCCTATGCAAAGGCAGAGCTGGGCGCGATCTTAAAAAAGCTGAACGCAGACGGCGTGTCTATTTTAACCGTAACGCACGATCTGGACTTTGCCGCAAGTTTTGCCGATCGCTGCGCGATGATGTTCGACGGGCGCGTGATTTCTGCCGACGAGCCGCACCGGTTCTTCTCCGGAAACCGCTACTACACAACGGATGCAAACCGCATTGCGGGCAGCTGGTTCCCGAGCGCCATCACCTGCGAGGAAGTCGTGCAGAACTGCCGGGAGGCGGGCAGATGAAGCGAATTTTTGCCAGCCGCCGCACCAGATGGGCGGCTATCGTCATTTTGATTGTCTTACCGGCAATGCTCGCCGCGTATTCCGTTTTTGAATTTCGAAGACCCAACAGCTTCGGTGAAGACCACGGCTTTCTCAATTTCTTCGCCAACAATTCAGACTGGATTCTGGGGCTGCTGTTTCTGGCAATTTCGGCGGTTCCGTTCCTTCTGGTCTTCGAGCGCAGACGCCCGCAGGCACGCGAGCTGGTGCCGATCGCAGTCATGTCCGCCCTCGCGGTCGTGGGAAGAACGGTATTTTCCATTGTGCCGCTGCCGAACTTCAAGCCGTGCAGCGCGATCATTATGATCACGGCCATCGTGTTTGGTCCCGAGACGGGCTTTTTGACCGGCGCATTGACCGCGTTTGTAAGTAACTTCATCTTCGGGCAGGGACCGTGGACGCCGTGGCAGATGTTTACCTGGGGGCTTCTGGGCTTTTTAACCGGGCTTATGAAAAACGCGGGGCTGTTTCCAACCGTGGGGCATATCATTCGCCACCCGAAGCCGCGCTTCACGAGTCCCAGATGGGATAAACTCCTGCCGCCCGATACCGGGCGCGGCGATGTGCTGGCGCTTCTTCGCAGGACGACCGAGCGCGCGCCGCTGGGGCTTTGCTTCTGGGGACTTATATCCGGCTTCCTCTACGGCTGGATCATGAACCTCTATTATATTCTGGGCTATATCCGCCCTATCACATGGCAGACGGTCGCGGCGGCGTATGTTTCGAGCTTCTTCTTTGACCTGAGCCACGGGGTTTGCACGTTTTTGGTTTTATGGGCGCTTGCCTCGCCGTGGAGCCGGAAACTCGAGCGCGTGAAAGAGAAATTTGGGCTTGTGGCAGAGCAGAAAAATTACACCATGCCGCAGGCAAGCTGAGACGAGGATGAGAGATGGAAGAAACGAAAAACAAAGCCGCGCCGGTTATCCGGCTGCAAGACGTGCGCAAGGAATACGTCGTTGGAGACTCGCACATCCACGCATTGGACGGCGTGAGCCTGACAGTCAGCCCCGGCGAGTTCGTCTGCATCTCCGGACGAAGCGGCTCCGGTAAATCGACGATGCTCAATATGCTGGCTGGTCTTGAAAAGCCGACCTCGGGCGAGATCGTCATTCTGGACAAGCACATTGAGAACATGAGCGAGAGTGCGCGCATCCGATTCCGGCGGCAGTACATCGGCTTCGTGTTCCAGAGCTACAATCTGATGCCGCAGTATACGGCGGTCGAGAACGTGGAGCTGCCGCTCATGCTGCGCGGCATCGGAAAACGAGAGCGCCGAAAACAGGCGCTTGCCGTCATGGAGCAGGTCGGCATTGTCTCCCACGCGGAGCATAAGCCGTCGGAACTGTCCGGCGGCCAGCAGCAGAGAGTCGGCATTGCGCGGGCGCTCATTACAAAGCCGCCCATCGTCTTTGCCGATGAGCTGACCGGCAACCTCGATACGAAAACAAGCGCGGAGATCATGGATCTGCTCACCGGCCTGTTCCGCGAAAGCGGCACGACTTTTATGCTGGTTTCGCATGACCCCGATATGTCGCAGTATACCGACCGGACGATTCATCTGCTGGACGGAAAAATTATCAGCGAAGAAACAAACCAAAGCGTGAGGAGATAGAAAGTATGAGAGTTCAGAGAATTTGCAGAAGACTGGTTTTGCTGCTGCTTGCCGCGGCGTGCCTGTGCCAGATGGCGCTGGCAGTCGACCCGGCGTTCCGGTACGGAAGCAAGAACGTGAGCTGGGTCGAGATGGACGGAGACGACTTCCTGCTGCTCGACGGCGACGAGACAGACCGCGATCATCCCACGGCATACGCCGGAGACTGGATGAAGGTAAACCTTCCGATGCGCACCAGCATTGGAAAGGGCGTTTTGCAGGATCTTCGCGTAGAAGCCTGCGAGCCGGAGTCTTTATCCGAGGCGCGCAGGTGGCCGTTTACCACGTCAGACTTTTCTGCCAGCTGCAAGATGTTCGCTTCTTCCTATGACTGGTATGTCGCCGCAATCTGGGACGATGAAGAGCTGGACATGACCTTTCAGATTCCGGTTCCCTCCGGCGCTTCGGCTGGCACCTACTATCTCTATTTCAAGGTGACGGCGGACTACTACGACGCAAACGATAACCGGCATGACCGGGAAGTTCTCATCACGGCAGAGGTGGAGGTGCTGGAAGGCACCGGCTCCGGTTCCGCTTCTTCCGGCTCGGCGGGAACTGCGTTCGCCGGGGTAAAGCCGAACGACAATGACAAGGTCGTCTCCAGCAACGTTCACGCGCTCCTGATTGCGGACGCAGGCGTGTCCGCGCCTACGGCAAAGCCCGGCGAGAACGCCGAGATTTTAATGCCGCTGGTTGTCAACCGCGAGTATTTGCCGAGCGACCTCTATTTCCTGCGCAACATCACCATCGAGCCGTCCATCCCGACGACCATCAAGGACATCGGCAACTGGCCGTTCGATATTACCTCCATCAGCTACGTCCGCCACCTGGACGATATGACCTACAACAGCCGCGCGGACGTGGAATACTCCATCCCCGTCTCGCAGACGGCAAAGAAAGGCGTCTATCCCATCGACTTTACGATCTGGGCGACCGTCTGGCGCTACGACGAGATGAACGGCACGGACATTCAGGAAGACGTGAAGTTCACCGTGACGATTTACGTCAATGTCACCGAGGACGGCGCGGACTCCGGCGTGACGAGCGACCTTGGCGCGCTGACGACGGTCTCCGTTGACGAAGACGGGCAGCACATCGCAGCGCCGCGCGGAAACGCCGGTCAGCGCATCACCTTCACGCTGCCGCTCGTCAACCGCGGCAAGAACCTGACGGAAATTACGATTGCCCCGAAGGTTTCCTCGAACCTCAACGAATGCCCATTCGTGGTCGAGCAGACCAACTACGGTCAGACCATCCCCGACATGGCGCCGGGCGACACGGTCATGGTCGAGTTCGACTTCCAGCTCTCGCCCTACGCGACGCAGGGCAACAAGCCGGTCACATTCGAGTGTACATACAAGGAAAACGGCACACAGAAGACCTGCGAGGTGACGAGCTTTGTCTACGTCGTCTATGGCTACGAAGAGCCGAATACCGCGTCCGCGCCTCCTGTCCACATTGAAAGCTACAGCCTGACCGTGGACGGAGAGCCCGTCAGCCAGCTTTTCGCGGGCGACGAGGCGGTCCTGAGCATGACCATCCGCAACAACGACCAGAACGTCAACGCCCGCAAGGTGCGCATCGGCGCGTCTATTGATACGAAGGTGCTGCTCTTTACGATGGGCGAAACGGACACCAAATACGTCGATGTGATCGAGTCCGGCAAGTCTGCCGACATCAGCTATAAAATTACCGTCGCGAACGAAGCCGCCGAAGGACCGACGAACTTCTCCGTCACGCTGAACTATGAGAACTGGGAGGTCACGCAGGCGTCCGCCTCGCAGACGCTGCCGCTCATCGTCAAGCAGCCGGTGCGCGTGGAGGTCGGCGAGCCGACCATCTACGACTCCGACGCGAAGCCGGAAGAGCCGATTGCCATGAGCCTGAACATCGTCAACAAGGGACGCAGCAAGATCTATAACGTCTCGATTGACGTCGAGGGCAAGGGGCTTTCGATGTACGAGGACTACTACGGCGGCGACGTTCTTCCGGCGGCAAAGCTGAACCCCGACATTCTCGTTTCGAGCACCACCGCCGGCAAGTGCAGCGGCAATCTGCTGGTTCACTACGAAGACAGCGAGGGCGAGGCGTACACCGAAACCGTGCCGGTCAGCTTTACGGTTGCGGAGCAGCCGGTCGTCCAGCAGCCGGAGCAGAACGATCAGATTGAAAGCGAGCCGATCGAGCAGCCGAAGAAGAAGCTCTCCACCGGCGCGGTCATCGGCGGCGCGGCAGGCGTTCTGGCGCTTGGCGGCGCGGGACTTGGCATTGCACTCAAAAAGAGGCGCGGCAAGTATGAAGTTTCTTGATTTCTTCCGCATGGGCCTTGTCAATCTCTCCCGCCGAAAGGCGCGGACGATTCTCACGGCCCTGTCGATGGCGATCGGCGTGATGTGCATCGTCGTTCTCATCTCGGTCGGTCTCGGCTACGAGGCGGCTTACCGGGAAAACATCGAGGCGATGGGCAGCCTGACGAAGATCGATGTGACCCCGCCGAGCGATTCCACGGGCGGCAGGACCGCGCTGCTCAATGACAAGGCGGTGGACGCTTTTAAGAAGCTGCGCGGGGTGGAAGCGGTGACGCCGGTCGTGCAGGCGACGGCGTGGCTGCAATCCGGGTCTTATATCGGCTCTGCTAAACTATATGGCATTGATCTTTCCACGGCGAGCAGCTTTCTCATCTACCCCGTAGAGGGCGAAATGCCCGGCGCGGGTACGCATCTTAGACCCGAGATCATGTTCACCGACGATATGGCGGCGTCGTTCGCAGACCCCGATAAGGACTGGGAGTTTGCGCTGAACGCCGACGGCACACCGAAGGTGGATATCCTGCACTCGACCGTCAAGCTGACTTTTGATTACTCGAACCTCTCGGGCGAGTATCAGGAGGGGGAGGACGGGCGTGCGGTGTCGGCGGGCAATATGTACCGGCTGAACATTTCCGGACTTTGCTCCGCACAGAACTACACCTATGCGACGAGCGGCTTTCTCGATAAGACGCGGCTTGAAGAGTGGATCAGCGCGAACAGCGCGTTCATCCCGCAGCGGTCCTTAGAAGACACCGGCGGGCAGAAAACCTACGATCTGGTGTGGGTAAAGGCGGCGGAGGGCGACGACGTGCAGGCGATTGCGAAGGTCATCCGCGACGCGGGCTTCAACACCTACAGCCTGAACGATATGTTAGAGAGCGTCAAGAAGCAGTCCAACCAGATTCAGGGCATGCTCGCGGCAATCGGCGCGGTGTCGATGCTCGTGTCCGCGATCTGCATCGCAAACACGATGATGATGTCCATCAACGAGCGCCGCAAGGAAATCGGCGTTCTCAAGGTGCTGGGCAGTGAAATGACCGACATCATGTTCATGTTCATGGTCGAGGCGCTTCTGGTCGGCATTGCGGGCGGACTTTTCGGCATGGGGCTGAGTTTCGGAATGCGGGAGTTAATACCGGTACTGTTCTCCGACATGGACGTGCGCAGCATCATTCCGGTCTGGCTGGTCGTGGTAGGCCTGGGTTTTTCCGGTATCGTGGCGCTGCTGTCCGCGCTCGCTCCCGCAATCGGCGCAATGCGCATTTCGCCGTTGGAAGCTATTCGGGCAGAGTAAACGCGTAATGCTTGAAATAGAAAACGATGGAGTGGCGCTAAATAATTCCTTGCTGGCAATATGCAGATAAGGCAAAAACGCGACACTTATAAGCAACGCCGAGCCACAGATGCGCAAATAGGTTCCTTACAAAGCTGCCTCGATTTCCTGCAGCGCACAGCTTGGCAAGTTATCTGTTCTATCTGACAGTTGAAATCATGCGCAGACGCAAAAATGTGCAAAACAAGAGCTGAAGATGCAGCAAGCGATCCGATCAGTAAGTTGCTTTGCAACAGAAACAAATCTAAGACTTGTACAATTTAAGATCATTATTTCGAACAACCTTTGCGGAATCCATGCCACATCCATCGCGGTAGTTGGCAAATCTGTAGAGGGAACACATCTTTGTATTCTGCTCGGAGAAATCCGAGTCGAATAAATAAAAAATACTAGGAGGAATACAAAATGAAAACGCGGAAGATTCTTGCACTCTTGCTTGCCATGGTTATGGTTCTTGGACTGTGCTCAATGGCATCCGCAGCTGCGCCTAATGACAAGGTGCAGATCAACAACATGATGGTTGACGCATCGAAGGTTGATCTCGCTTCTTTCGGTCTTTCTGCAGAAGAAGAAATCGTACCGGTTGAGACGTTTGCTGCAACAGCCACCTACAGCGACTTGGATGTAAACGCTAACTTGCCGCCGATTAAGAAGATCCTGATTCAGGGCTTTAATGAAAGCGATATCAGCAGCAATGTTGGTATCATGCAGGGAAATGCAATCTACACGCTGACGATGCCGTCTGGCACAAAAGCAACCCAGCTTACTAACAAGGTTGTTACCTTTGTACTCGGCGGCACTTCCACAACGCCGACGGGCAGCACGATTAACCTCACTTATAACGGAACGACCTATTCCGCTACAGCAGGCGGCTCTATCAGCATCACCATGACGCTGACGCCGAATGTTTCTACCCCGCTTACCGCTACTTGGACAGCGCTGAACAGCGATGGCAGCACGACGGCAAAGAATAGAAGCTGCCAGCTTACTGCATACGTTCCTGTTAATACAACTGATGTTAGCCTTAGCAGCCTGACAATCGAAGGAACGGATGCTGATATTTCCAGTTCTACCGTTGGTGGCGTTACTCGTTATGTTTGCGTGGCAGAACTTGAAGACGTAACTTCTTTGACCGGTTTGGAAGTTGTCGCGGAGCTTGGCAGCGGTAACGCAGAAGCTACACTTGGCGGTATTGGCGGCGTTAAGGACGAAAATGACGATACGCTTGTCACTTTCTCCGATGTCGACCTGACCACGTCCAAAAATCTGGAGATTACAAATACTACTTATTCCAGAACCTATCAGGTTTCCGCACATATCAAGGATGGAACGGTGACTGTTCACATCGCAATCCGCTCCTTCCTCGCCGATGAATATCTTGAGAACCGCACGAACTGGTATTCCGGTTATGGCACAAGCTCTGTTTCTAGTACCGAAAAGACGAGACTCTTAGGCGTTGCATCGTATCTGCGCAATGCGAACAGCCCGACGACGAGTGATGTTGTAGCAAACTACAACGGAAATGCTCCAGAAAGTGTTTCGGACAATGGTCGTTGTATTTTCTCGGATGTTTCGTACAGAACGATTACAATCCCGGCAACCTATACGGTACGCGATGCACTCGAGTGCTTCGTGGGTGCAAAAGATAACGCAAATGGCGCCAGGGAGGCGTACTTCTCCAGCTTCGCAATCCAAGGTTCGACGAGCTATATTGAAGCCATGGGACAGACGTCGAGCAATGTCATGGGCGAGTTCGACTGTGGCTCTGCCAGCGGCTGGATGTACACGGCAAGAACCAGCCGGACAGATGTAACGTCTGATCTGCCCAACGCCGGTGCAAATATGTGGCCGGTCAGCGACGGTATGTATATCGACTGGTACTATACCGCAGCCTACGGCATGGACTTCGGCTATTCGATGTTCGGCTAATCACTACCTGATATGCCCCGGCAGGGAGCGCCGCAAGGCGCTTCCTGCCAGGGGCAGGAAAGAGCGTGTTATGAGAACAAACAGGAAAAAGAGCTTGCGCTCTCTTGCGCTGCTGTTGGCGCTTATACAGATCCTATCGCTTTTTACGCTGGGCGTCGGCGCAGCGGGGCTGGACCCGGACGGTCGTTGGGTAAAAAGATCGGCTCTCTCGTGGGCTAGACCACTCTCGAACGACGACGCGGCAAAAAGGCAGCCATATTACATGCTGTTTGACCGCAGCTCCGGCGATAATCTCTCATTTCCAGAAAATATTTCACTCGCAGGACAGATGGGCTTCGAAGGAGCAACTGCGGCGATCGTGCTGCCAGAGGGACGCGACTGGAAGAACGAAAACAACTACAAGCTGAAGCTTTATGGGCAGAAGGTAGAAACCGACGCTGACGATTACCAATTTCTCAATATCTATCCGAGCGATACAGTTCTGAACTATCACAATTTCCAGAAGCTGGAGCGCCGCTATACCACGGGAAGCGCGATGGACAGCAAGATGTATGTGCCGTCCGGAAGTCTGCTTTCCGAAACAAATTATTATATCGTTCCGCAGAAGTATGTAGAGTTTGCGGGCGTAAAACCAACACGGAATCCAGACGGGAGCTATACAAATCCCTATTATACAACAGAAGAAGAAGCTGCGATACGTGCGCTGTTTCCGCAATACAAGAGCCGGGTAGACGCGCACAACGCATTAAAGAATTATATTTTGTCCCAAACGGAGCTTCATGTGGGCGGCTACCATCCGCAGATGGCATATCGTTTGATCGGTTCACAGGCTGTGAATTTGTACGGTCAGGTCACGGAGGACGCCTTTTTGAACGCTGTGCATGGCGAAGGCTATGATCTGGCGCAGACACAGGAGTTCCTCAGCACCGTTATGGATGGAATCTACGACTATGTGGAGTCCAGCAGGATTGATGCGCCGGAGATCACATCCTTTGAGCTTGGCGGCTCCAAGGCGAGAATCGATGCAAAAAACCGAAAAGTAACGGTCAATATCCCGCTTGGCTACGATACATCCGGCATGACCCCGGCAATTACGACAAGCGGTTATACCTACGCACAGCTGGTCAGCGGCAGCACCAGCAGCTCCGTTATGAAGTACAAGGTGACGCCGTATTGCCCGATAACTGGTCTTCTCTATAACGGACAGCGCGACTCATCTGGCAATATCTATACGGATCTCAGCCAGGAGTGGACGGTTGAACTCAAGTTTGGCGAGCAGCCGTTCAACGATGTAACGTCTTTCAGCATCTACGATGCAAAGTACCAGAAGCAGCGCGAGGCTACAATCGCAAATCCGGAAAAAGCTGGAGAGCTTGGCTCTATCACGCTGAATATGCCGGTTGGTACGGATCGGAAGTCGCTGGTGCCGACGATCACGCATTTGGGGCAATATGTCCAGATCGAAGAAAACGGCGAATGGAAGACCATTGAATCTGGTAAGGCGTATGATTTCAGCACCGTTCGGAAAATCCGCGTCAAAAATGACAGCTTTGGCGGCGTTACGACCGAGTATACCGTAACCATTACGGCAGAACAGTCCAAGGAATGCAAGATCCTTGGCTACAAAATCGGCTATGCCGAGGGCGTGATCGACGAGCAGAATCATACCGTAACCATTGAAGTCCCGTATGGAACGGATCTGACAAAGCAGACCGCAGAGGTCACCTGTTCTGAGTTTGCAGAGAATACTGTAAAGCCGAGCTTGCTTGTCTATAACATGGATCTCACGTATGTGATCAAGGCAGAAAACGGAACAGAGCAGCCATACAAGGTCAGAATCACACAAACCGCACCGGCGACCGGAAAGAATATTCTGGGTTTCAGTTACGGCAGTATCTCTGCCAGAATTGGTGAAAAGGATATTCTTCTGGAAGTACCGTTCTCTGTCGATCTGAAGACACTTGCGCCGACGATTGTTGTTTCCGATTTTGCGACGGTAAGCCCGGCAAGCAACGAAGCCGTAGATTTTACCAATTCAGAGAAAACACCTGTTATTTATACGGTTCGGGCGCAGGATGGCACGGAAAAGAAATACAATGTAGTGGTCAAAAAAGCCGCGCAGCCGGATTCCGTCCCATATGGCGACATTCTGGAAGAGGTAAAAAGCAATATCATTGCGGACTACAAGTCCCGCCGCGATGGTACATTACTTACGGATGACTGGATCTTGATGAACCTTGGCTTTGCAACCTGTAATCAGGAGGTCGCATCGGGTGAGGATCTTCCGTATGGTCTTAATATCTACGGACACATAAAGGCTATTGCACCAAACAAGATGACGGATTACGCTCGCGTAATTATGATGCTGACTGCGCTTGGCATCAACGCCAGTAATCTGGATATCTACAGAGACAGCAATAATACGCCGTTTACAGATGGCAGCGGAAAAGCGGTCAGCAGTCTTGTAAAGGAACTTTATAGCTACAGCGGCAGCTATACGATCAACGGTCCGATCTATGCGCTGATTGCACTGGATATGGGTAACTACACCGTGCCGAAGGATGCGAAATGGACGCGCGAGAAGCTGCTGGAAGAAATTCTTTCCCATCAGTACGGCTCAGACGGATTTGGGATCGATATGGTGGCGATGCTGATGCAGAGTCTGTATCCGTACATCAACGATCCGACCTACGGCGAGCGCGTCAAGGCAAAGATGCAGGAAGGCTATGACATCATTCTTGGCTATCAGACTGCATCTGGTGTCGATCCGATGGGAAGTGATTATACGTTCTTCTCTTGGGGAACGACGAACAGCGAATCCTGCGCACAGGTAATCTGCGCAATGTGTGCAATGGGCGTGGACGTCGGCACAGACCCGAATTTCAGCGCTTACAGCACGGGTGATTATACGCAGGATAAGGGCGTCATTCCCACATGGCTAAACCGATATCTGATGCCCAGCAAGGCGGGCTTCGGTCATACGGATAACAGCCATAATGAAATGGCAACGTACCAGTCCGCTTATGCGGTGCAATGGTATCTGAATTTCTATAACGAGCAGTCCGCAAAGCCGTATTCCCTCTACTATAAGCGTTTCGATTTCTCTCGCCAGCTCAGCGATAAAGCAGATATCGAAAAGTTTACGTTGGAAGGGCAGGAAGGCATTATCAACGGCAACAATATTACAGTTTATATCCCCGATGGGATGCCGACAGATAATTTAACGCCTGAAATAAAGCTCTCCGATGGCGCGAAACTGCTTTCACCCAAAATGCCGGTTCCGTTTGTAGAGGATGCGCCGGTTGCATTTACGGTGCAGGCAGAAAACGGAACGACAAAAAAGACCTACAGTGTAAAGCTTGTTTATGACAAAAATGTCAAGGGCAAGGGCACGACGCTCTTCACCGACACCATCCAGATTCAGAATGAGGACATGGCCGACAAGGACATGGAGGACATGCAGATCACGAAGAACGAGGATGGCACGACCGACATTCTGATTACCATCGTCCCCGGCGTTGACACGACGAAGCTCCGCTTCAAGGCGGACATTTCGTACAAGGCGACGGCAAGCATCGATGTGACGGGCAAGAGCAACGTTGACCTGCACGACTGGACGGAGGTTGTCGTGACTGCCGAGGACGGCGTCACGAAGCAGACCTACCGCATCAAGGTCGTAAGCCAGACGTTCGCGTCCATCACGGAATTTGCGATCAAGGTCGACGGCGTGGAATACGGCGCGGTGATTACGGCGACCGGCGCGACCGGCACGATCCGCTTCGTCGGTATCCCCGACACGGCAGACCTCACGCGCGTCACGCCGACGAAAATTACCCTCGGCGAGGGAACGACGGAGGTTCTCCCTTCCGCGTCCGCACCGCAGAACTTTGCAGAGGGCGCGGAGTACACGGTCAAAGGTCCGGGCTTGCGGACCAGAACCTACAGCGTCGTGACCAGCAGCAAGGGCGGCGGCGGAGACGATGATGACAGTAAGCCGGTCAACAACAGCTTTGCCATCACCTCCTTCAAAATTGGAGACAAGGCAGCTGAAATTGACAACACGAACGGCATCATCAAAATCACGCTCCCCTACGGCACGAATCTCTATCAGGTTGCGCCGAAGATCGAAACCGGCAGCGGCTGCGTGGTCAGCCCTCGCTCGGGGCAGGTCGTGAACCTCTCCGTGCCGGCAACCTACACGCTGACGCGCGGCGATGAAAAGCGCACCTACACGGTGATCGTCACGCTGCAAAAATCCGCGTCGCAGCTCATCTGGGACAAGGCGGCGGTCAAGCTGAACCCGTCTTCGTACCAGACCAGCCCCGACCTCGGGAAGAAAGAGCCCGAGCCGACCTACATCCCGTCCACCAGCCAGATTCTCTCCGGCATGAAGGTGCAGGTGAACGGCAAGGACGTGACCTATCAGGCGGCTGGTTCTTCCAACTGGCTCCTGATGACGCCGGACAGCTATTCTTCTGCCAGCACCTACCGCTTCCGGGCGGAAAAGGGCGCGCTCAAGAATATCGTCGCCAACGGCTATAACGGCTTCGGCATTCAGGCCGGCAAGCTGATGATCGGCATCACCGAGAAGATGGACACGGCGCGCGGCTTAGACCTGTCTCTCTGCCCGGTGCCGAGCGCGGCGCAGACGGCGTGGAAAAACAAGTCCGGTGTGGTCGGCGTGTGGAAGATCACCTGCGACAGCGTCTCGGGTGGTTTGACGCTAACGTTCGACTGCTCGGGTCAAACAGGAAAACTGGCGCTTGCGAAGTACAACGAAGCGAAAAAGTGCTTTGAGCAGGTGTCGGAGAAAAAATGGAGCGTCAGCGGCTCGATCCTGACGGCTTCCAATATGTCCGCCGGTATCTACGGCGTGATTAAGATTGGGTAATTTTGAAAAAATGAAAGCCCGGGGCGCAATGCCCCGGGAGAAAGGATGAGAGAATATGAAAGGAAAACGCTTCCTGTCTCTCCTGCTCTGCTTCGTGATGGTGCTGGGGATGCTGCCCGGTCTGGCAATTCCGGCATCCGCTGCTAGTACAGCTACTTTGCAATTTTTTGTTGTTATGGGCAACACAAGCACTAGCAATAGGATTAGGAAAACGAAAGTACCAATTAATTCAAAAGTTAAAGATGCGATAACTTCCGATGAATTGGTCGAGAAAAATCCAGGCTATTACGGCGTGATGGAGCTTGTTGACTGGTATACGGAACAACCGGAGGAGAACGAGGACGGCAGTTTTACGTTTAGTGAAGAAGCAAAGGTTACAGACGATACTCTGGTAACAAGAAATTTGAAACTCTACGCGAAGACGAAGATCCGTGAAGGGCAGACTATTTCGATTTCGCTGAATGGCTACAAACCAAAGCCGATTACGGAGTGGAGCGGTCCTGTCGCTACTTCTCCCTCTGAACGTTTTCTCTTCGATGTAACAAACAAAACAAACATAAAGTATGACGGCACCACAGAGAACATATCGAAAAGTCTCTTGGAGCTTCCACTCGGCAAGGCGCTTACGGCAGACGATTTAAGCAAAATTCCAAGTCAGTGGACGATAGACAGTCAAGCGTATACGATCAATAGCTGGGCAACAGTGTCCACGGTTTTGACAGTCGGAACGGTGATCGACCCGCAGGATAAAATTGACAGGTATAATGGCGAAGGATATGATCCTTTTGAAGTATACGCCCAGATGACATGGCCGATCACGATCAAATTTGTGACGAACGTCGACGGGAAAACCCTTCAAGATATAAACTTAACTGGGGCAACCAAACTCAATGGTTATAGTGCTGCAACGACAAATACAATGACAGAAGCGCAAAAGAAGCAGGTTGCAGACGTAAATACTTGGGTGCAGCAGCAGGAAAACACCGATGGCTTCGGAAGAATTTTCCGCGGCTGGTACGCGAATAGCAGTTTTACCGGCGATCCATTCCGCGATGGGACAGGGTATTCCATCAGCGGAACGCCGACGGGTCTCGACGAAAACAGCGCGTGGCACGCGAACACGCCATTCAACAACTCTATGACGCTTTATGCAAAGTGGGAAGACCGTTGCAAGGTTACATTCAACATGGGCAGCGAGAATCTTTCAAACGCAGCGTCTTTTACGGATTACTATGTAGCAGTCAATGAAAAGCTGACCGCGCCGTCCGTTGAGCCGCAGTCAACAGGCTATCCGAACCGGGTGTTCCTTGGATGGTATGAAGATGCGGAATGCACAAAGGTGTGGGACTTTGCGAATAAGACAGTTACGACAGATGTAACACTCTACGCAAAATGGGCCAACGCAAAAACAGTAACGCTCAAATTTGTATATTATGCCCCGGACGATGATGCGACGCCGATTGACTATATAACAATGACGGTTCCGGTCATTGAAGGTCGTGAGTTTGGTGACGGTCTTCCCGTGCTGCCGGGTACACCGACGGAAGGCCTTTTTGATCCGGATACGTTGACAACCCCGATCATCTATCGAACGATGGGAAAAACGCGCGGACTGATTTATAAAAGCTGGAGTTACTACGGAAAATACGACTGGGCACCGCTGACCTCGAAAACTGTATTGTATAATGAGGTGGTTGCCAATAGTGAAGTGCAGGTTCGTGCAAATTCGGTTGTCTATGTTCAGTTTACATTTGACCCGCAGGGCGGTACATTAAATGGCTCGACTGAATCCGCGGTAGTTACATCTGATACGCGGAAGGTAGAAAGCAATCCCACAACCCCCGTAAAAGGCACCACAAGATTCCTGGGCTGGTATACGCAGCCTGATGGAAAGGGTGAAAAGCTCGACCGAACAAAGGAGTATTCGCTGAATACGACGTTCTATGCCGCATGGGAAAAAGAAAAGGAATGCACGCTGATCTTTGATATCAGCAATTACCCGGGCGCGACCGTTGTCCTGAAAAAGGGCGACGAGGTGTGCAGCGGCACGACCGCAGATGGCAAGGTTATCTATACGAAACTGCCGCGCGGAACATATCAGTATTCCATCACGCTGACCGGCTACAAGCCGCTGACCGGAACTTATGAGATTACAGATGCTACCTCAGAGGAGGAATCCTACACAATTGAGGTAAAGGATTGGCCGGTGTTTGTTCCGGTGACCGGAATCGCGCTGAATATTCCTGATAGCCAAATTATGCAGGGAAAGTCCTACGATCTGAGCAAGCTTGCGACGGTTGCGCCAGAAAATGCTTCCTACAAGAACATCACATGGTCCGTATCTGGCGATGGCGTTACGCTGGGCAAAGACGGCAAGACGCTGACGGTTTCTGCTGATGCCACCGGCTCCGTCACACTGACTGCGACGATCACGGATGGCAAGCTCAACGATGCGGGAACAGCGTTGGAAAACTACACGAAGCCGTTCACTCTGACAATCGTAACGTTCCGCCCGACGATCACGTTCAAAAATGGTTCTGGCGAAGGTCCCTCCATCGACGTTATTCAGAACATGCCCGCGCCCGTCCTTGCGGTAAACGGTAAAATTACCGCTCCGGCTACAAAGCCGACCGCAGATGGATGGGAGTTTGAGGCGTGGTATCTGGATGCAGCGTACAACACGGCGTGGACAGCGGATCATGTCTTTACACAAGATAGTGAGCTTTTTGCCAAGTGGAAAAAAGAAGCCGTTCCGATTACAGTGACATTCTCTGACGGCGGCAGCCAGACGAAGACAGAAACGCATAACGCCGGTGAATCGCTGGTTCTTCCTCCGAATATGTTCACAAAGGCTGGATACATTTTTGCAGCGTGGGAACTGCCGGATGAAACAACAATGTACGCAGGAACGACAATCAAGGCATTGCCCAGCACGGATGTTACATACAAAGCAACGTGGAAAGAGATCAATGCTGCAATTACTGCGGATGATGTCCGACACTCGTTGGATGCAATTACTGCGGAGAATGTAAAAGACCACAAGGCGCAGCTGATCGCTGCACGCGACGCACTTGCAGCGGGGACAGCAACAAAGACAGACGCAGAACTGATCGGCAGTTTGTCTGAACTGTTTAAGAGTGCTGACCTTGGCCCGGTCAGTATCACTGGAAATACAAGCCAAGGCGTTACTGAGACAGGCGCGATCCTTTCCTCGGACGGCGCAGCAGTTGTTCTGAATGTGAATAAGCTGACAACACCGAACAAGACTTTGCCTGAAGCATATCAGACTGAAGAATACAAGGCTGTGTGGTATACCGTCGCTATGAGTGTTGGCGGCGCAACCACCGAACCGAAAGTTCCTGTTATTCTGACTGCGCCTATTCCGGCAGACCTGTCTACAATGGCAGCAGACACCATCCGTGTACTTCTGTACAAGAGTGCAGCCACTGAGCCGGTTTTGATGACGCCAACTGTGGCAGATGGCAAACTGACGTTCGCCTTTGACGGCAACGGACAGATTGCATTTGTCGGCAAGGCAATCTCTGATACGGCAGATACCCGCGTCACCGGGCTCACGATGGAGTACAACGGTACGAAGATGGGCAATGTGACACAGGATAAAGATGGCAACTTTACGGTTGTCCTTCCCGCATCGCTGAATCAATCCGCAATCGATTTGCTCGCCTCTGGTAAGTGGAAGACTTATCTGACGGTAGCACCGCAGGCTAAGGTTGCAACAGCAGAGAGCAAGGATGGCTTTGATGCGACGTACTGGGCAGAAACCGGTGTTGCACTGACCTACTCGCTGACGAAGGCAAACGACTATAGCGATAGCCGTACACTGACTGCGATTGCGAAGAATGGGACGAAGCGTGAGTTTACTGTCACGGTCAAGAAGATCACGGACGCAGACCGCACCTACAAGATTGCTGTTGCAAACATCAACGGCGGCACGGTCACAGCCACCCCGAGTCCTGCCGCAGCCGGGGAAGAGGTCAAGCTGACCGTCACGCCGAACGACGGCAAGAAGCTGGTCGCGGGCTCGCTCAGCTACTGCCTGCAATCCGCCGGGGCAAAATCCGTGCCCATCGACGAAAGCAGCCTGACGTTCATCATGCCCGCAGGCGATATCAACATCAACGCGCAGTTTGAAGACGATGCCAGCGCGCCGCTCAAGAACCCGCCGCAGATTACGGCGTTTGTGGTCAACGGCGTCTCCGCGGTCATCAACAGCGACACCAAGGCTATCACAATCATCCTGCCCTACGGCACGGATCTGAAGCACGTTGCGCCGACCATCGTCACGGCGAACGCCTCGAAGGTCGAGCCGTCGTCCGCCCAGCGCGTCGACCTGTCGACACCCAAGGCATATCGGGTCTACGCCTCGAACGGCGCGTATGTGACCTACACCGTCACCGCCTACACCGAAGAGCCTTCTCCCACGCAGTCGCTTTGGGAAAAGCTCCAGAATCAGATCAACAGCAACCCCAACTGGTGGGAGCTGGCGGAATACCAGAAAAAGACCGGCTATTACAAATAACCGGCACACAAAAGCTCCCGGCTGAGTTCTCTCAGCCGGGAGCCATACAGACGCAATAGGAACAGGCAGCCGACAGGCACACACGGCTGGCTGGCTGCCCCGCAACGGTATGAGAAATGATGATTTCCCACCCGCGATCATTGTGCCTGATATTCTGCCCCGCAGAGGCTCAAGCCTCTGCGGGTTTTTTCGTAGTCGAAAGAGCGCAGATTTTACAGAATTCCACGGAAAACTGTAAAATCTGCGCATTTTCCATTTTAAGCGAGTCCACCAGTCAAAAGGCGTCAATTTCCTACAAACAGGAAAATACAAGAGCGCTAAAATATAGACAGAACCTGCGCTGGGCAGTCATTCTGCCACCTGCCCGCGCCCCCCCGTTTCTGACATTTGCTTATTCCCACGCAAATGAAATTCAGAAATGGAGGCAGCGATATGCTGATTAAAATTGTTCAAAACGGAATCGAATCTGAATGGTTCCAGCTCACGAAAAAGGCGCACCGCGAACTGATTAAAACAAAGCCGGAAGCGGCGATCGTACATATTGAGGATGTATATCCGGAATCTCCGGACGCCGGGCGCGTAATCCGCTTGGACTTCCGGCTGTTTACAGTTCTGACACGGGAATTTAAGCTGGAGGATCTCAAACAGGAGAAGCGCGATGAACGCCATGTGGAAAAACTCCGGCTGGAGGCCAGACCTGCCAATGCTCCAGAGTTGGCATCAAAGACGCTGGATGAGCAGTACATCCGTCAGGAGATCAAGGAGCTGCTTGAGTCCGCACCCGTACTTGCCGGGCTGACACCAACACAGCTGCGGCGATTCCAATTGTTTGCTGAGAATGGCAAGTCATTTCGAGAAATCGCACAGCTTGAACATTGCGAATACAACGCTGCACGGAAGTCTGTGAATCAGGCAAAAGAAAAAATTAAAAAATTTTTGAAAAGAGGGTGCTCAAAACGCGAATTTCTGTCGGATTAAATAGAGGGACATTTACCTCTGTTGTTCTTTGAAAAAAGAATATCCGATTCAACAGTACATCAGTTGGCAGAACCCGACGAGGGAAAAGCGATTTGGCGGATGCGCGAAGACCACCTGTGTGGGAGCGATGCTCCTGCATAAAGACGGCCCAATAAGGTGACGAGCGGTCCCATCCAGCCGAAAGCAGCTTTGGCAAGCTGTTTTGCGATGACCCTGCCAACCTATCATGGTACACCTGTCCAGCCACAACGGAACGTAATGGGGGCAGCTCGGAGAGATCCTCGGAGGGGTGCAAGACCCGTGGAGCGGCAGCCAGCCGCCGCTGTTTGAAATCGCCCTCTGGCTTGGGGAGCAGCGACGAATAAAGCCAGAAGTACAAATGTCAGAAACCGCGGGAACCGTATCCCGCTATGGAATACGGTTCCCGCTTTGTGCATAGGAGAAATGGAATGAATCCAAACATTGATTTTTTAGGCATCTGCCAGCTCTTGAAGGCGCTCCGAGCGGTTGGTTTTTCTGAGAATGAAATCAAAAAGATCGCGCGGCGGATCGCCGTCGAGCTTGGTGCAAATTTCACACTTTATAACCAACATTGACAATGAAATATGCGAAGTAGCTTTATGAGATACCCCCAAAAGTACAAAATGAGTGAGCAAGGAGCATCACATACAACAGAATATGAATTTTTGGTTATTTTGTGGATGTACAAAAAATAAAAAAAATGCTATGCTACAAAAGAGTAAAACAAAGAAATGACAGTGTATATTGCACACTCGGTGTGAATATAATAAAAGGTGGATCTGCTACGTGGTAAATTTAACATGCTTTCACGGTACATCATTGGATGCGGGGCAGTCTATTTTAAGAGAAAATGCGTTTCGGGAAGGCACTGCTGAGAGACTAAGGATGGGAAAAGGTGCATATTTCTTTTGCCAGACTTGTGCCAGCCCAGACTATCCTATTTTGTGTGCAAAAGAATTAGAGCGATACCATTATACCGAAGGTAAACACACTGATGGCTATATGATTCTTTCCTGCACTATTCAGTGTGAAGAAGAACAGTACTTGGATTTATATGATCCGATGAACATGGAACTATTTCATCGGATGCGATATCAGTTGATCGAACAGTCGCTGAAAAAGGATCCGGAGTTTAAGTATCCGAATACGGCGGCAGCAGATACGCAGGTTTTTGATACAATTAGGCATCTGCGAAATTTGGCGGTAATTCGCTGTCCACAGTTTTTTGGAATGTTTGAACGCGAAAGACAATTCTTATTCTTGGAAGGACGTGCGTACCCTAAGACCTATGTTCCTAATGTAATTATGGTATGTGCAGATGTTGAAACGGCAAGAATCATTAATATTGAGAAGGTTGACGAGGGGAAGTTTTGCTAATGGATATGAATAAGTTATTTGCAGATTTTACTGAGTATGTGTCATCAATGACAAGTCAGCAGGTGAAGGAGAGCTTAAGTGACGCGATGCTTCATTCGATGGACAGTGATGAGTTGTTGACAGCAGAAGAACTGCCCGAGATGTCAATGGAGAATACACCAACACAGAGTATAGAAATCGCTAAACAACCGATTGGATATACGTTTTACACGCAGGGAATTTGCGTAAAGAAGAATGAGTTTTCGATAACTACACGGAACGAGGTAGCCGCATGAAAGAAACAGATAAGGCTGTGATTCAGTTCCTTGGATACAGAGTAAGTGAGATTTCATATACATGCCCTGTTACACTCGAGTTTCCAAGTGATGCAAAAATATCATGCAACATGAACTTCAGCAAAGCATTGGGGAGAATATCGGAAACTCGTGTTCAGGAAAAGTTGCGAGTCAACTTATGGCATACGATTGGCGATCAAAATACGGATTATAAAATATCTGTCGAGATTAATGGACAGTTTGAAATCAACGAGCACTGGGATCCTGCATGGGAAACCAATATGTTGGCAATACTTTTTCCGTATTTAAGGTCGATTGTTTCGACGGTAACAAGCATGACTGGCAGAGAACCAATCATTATTCCTACAATTAACATAGCAAATGCATTCAGAAGCGAAAGTGATAAAAAAATTGATGGTTAAACATATAAGGAGAGCAGCGGGATGCTGCAAGAAATCATCGCAAGGTTTATGGCTTATATTGTGGACGATCTAGTTCGGATATTCCAAATGGGTAGAAAGGACGCAAAATTGGCAGTGAAGCACTCTGCTATGAACGCCCTGCTGGAAGATGATCCGAATATGGTCATGCACGATTCCGTTGAAACGTGGAACCACGATATTTATCATGAATTCCGTAGAAATAACGGAATAAATCAAAACCTCGCGCCAAGAGCGTAAAACCAAAGATAAGTTTATATCGAGATAAAACACCTGACGCACCGTCAGGTGTTTTTGTCATATTAAGGCGTAGTCGAGAAGATGCAAAATGGCATCCTTTTATCGGCGTTATGTCCTATAGCTATTTCGCAGGTGTTGTGATAGTGTGTTGCTGCAGAGAGGGAGGTGAGAATGTGGTAAAAAAGCAAACCAGCGGAAACCTTGCGCTGGAACAGCAGCGCGTCATAGTCATCCCAGCGCACGATGAGATCGTTGCGCGCAAGCTACGCGTCGCAGCCTACGCTCGTGTCAGTTCCTCCAGTGAGGATCAGCTCAACTCCTATCGCGTCCAGAATCAATATTATTCCGAGCTTATTTCTAACAACCCGGATTGGGAAATGGTCGATATTTACGCCGATGAGGGCATCACCGGCACGTCGGTTGAAAAGCGCGAAGATTTTCAGCGCATGATGCAGGATTGCCGCAAAGGCAAGATCGACCGCATTCTGGTCAAGAGTATTTCCCGATTTGCCAGAAATACAAAGGATTGCCTTGCGGCTGTCCGGGAACTGAAGGAACTCGGCGTCAGCGTCCTGTTTGAAGAACAGGGCATCGACACGGCTAGAGTGTCCAGTGAAATGGTCACGGCAATCATAGCATCCCTAGCGCAAAAGCAGAGTGAGTCGATTTCCGGTAATGTGCAATGGAGCATCCAGCATCAAATGGAGGCAGGAAAGTATAAGCTCCGCACAGCACCATTTGGATACACGGTTCGAAACGGTGAGCTTACGGTGAATGAAGCAGAAGCTCCGATTGTACAAGATATTTTCAATGCCTACCTGTCTGGCGCAAATACAAAAGAGATTTGTGACCGTCTTAATGCACAGCAGGGGAGTAGCCGAAAGTGGCTACGCAGAGAAATTGATTATATATTAATGAATGAGCGTTATGCCGGAAATGCCATTTTTCAAAAGAAATATACAAGGGCAGAGCTGCCAAGAACAGTAAAGCGCAATCATGGCGAGCGAGCCATGTATTATGTATCGGACAGCAATGCACCAATTATCCCTCAGAATGTATTTGATCGTGCGCAGGAATTGCGCAAACGCAGAACCGTGAGCAGATCGGACGAGCCAAAAGTGTATTCTGGCAAAATCCAATGCAGCTGTGGTTCTCGCTGTCGGGCAAAGACTTCAAACCAAATCTGGTATTGGTCATGTGTAGTGCATGAGGAACAACGGAATGCCTGTCACATCAAGCAGGTACCGGAGGAAACTATCAACGCAGCTTTTTGCCGCCTGTACTACAAACTCAAACACCACGGCGACCCCATCTTCTCACAGATGCTCTCGAATCTCCAAAAGATCCGCTACAGCCGAATGCTCTGGAGCGAAGATGTGATCTCCCTTAACAAGAAAATATCCGATATTCTCAGTCAGGTTCAATTCCTAACCCAGCTTCAGCAAGCGGGCGGCGTTGATCCTGACACTTTTATCTCATCCAATAACAAACTCAGCGAACAGCTCCGCAGGCTGAAACAGGAAAAGGCAAGGCTTCTCGACACCGACAGCAACGATCTGGCGGATCGCACCCGCGATCTCATGGACGCGCTGGAGGACGGGCCGGACTTCCTCGATGGCTTTGATGCGGAGCTGTTCGATGCGCTTGTTGAAAAAATCATCGTAGACAGCAATGAGCGCCTGCGGTTCCGGCTGAAAAACGGCTTGGAGTTGCTAGAGCAAATCGAAAGGACAAGACGCTGATGGGAAATCGGAAGCTGCCGTTTGGCTATCAGATGCGCATGGGCGAGATCATCCGGAACGAGTCGGAAGCCAAAGCCGTGCAGGACATCTTCCTGCAATACACGCTCGGCGCGTCGCTGAAAGAAATCGCAGAACAGATGAGAAAGACCGGCCCCGTCTATGACGAGGGCAAGAGCTGGAACAAGAACATGATCGCACGAATCTTGGAAAACACCAAGTACACTGGGGCAGACAGCTATCCGAGATTGGTTGACATAAAATTATTTGAAGCAGCCGTCGAGAAGCGCCAGACCAAGCAGCGTCTGCCAGAGCGGACACCCGCACAGAAGGCGCTCAAGCGCGTCTGCTCCAAACCGCCCACACCGGAGGTAGAACAGCAGGTCACACACCTGCTCGGCAGGCTGGCAGAGCAGCCGGAGCGCATCACACAGCCAGAGAAAACGCCTGCATCGGCACACACAAATACCCAAGCCGAGCTGGACGAGATCCTGAATACCCAACCGCTTGACGAGGATGCAGCCAGAAGCCTGATCTGCAAGCTGGCGCAGGAGCAATACGACGCCATTGGCAACGAAGAATACGAAACCGAACGCCTGCGGCGGCAGTTCACGGCGTTCGAATGCACGGCAGAACTCAACGCGGAGCTGCTGCAAAGCACAGTCTCCGCTGTGCTGGTGACGCGCCAGACGGTGCGCTTGCAGCTCAAAAACGGACAGATCATCGGAAAGGACGATTTGGTATGACAGACGAAAAGCCGCGCGTCATTATAATCCCACCCAAGCCAGACCTACAGCAAACGACCACGGTCACAAAGCAGCTTCGCGTTGCGGCGTACTGCCGCGTCTCGACCAAGGAAGAAGAACAGGCCAGTAGCTATGAAGCGCAGTGCGAGTATTATACGGACAAGATCATGTCCAACAAGGAATGGACAATGGCTGGGATTTTTGCAGATGAAGGCATCACTGGCACGTCCACGAAAAAGCGTACAGAGTTTCTGCGGATGATCCGTCAGTGCAAACAGAAAAAGATTGACCTCATCCTTACAAAGTCCATCCAACGATTTGCCCGCAACACGCTCGACTGCATCAATTACACTCGCATTCTCCGGCAGCTTGGGATTGGGGTTCTCTTCGAGAAGGAGAATATCAACTCGCTTCCAGCGGACAGTGAATTTATGATCACCATGTACGGTGCGATGGCGCAGTCCGAAAGTGAATCCATCTCCGGCAACATCCGGCGCGGCAAGCAGATGCACGCAAAGGTCGGAACACTGAAAATTCCTTGCTACCGGCTCTATGGATACGAAAAAGATGCAGATGGCAAATTCCGCGTCATACCAGAACAGGCAGAAATCGTGCGCGAACTCTACAAGCGATATGAGAGCGGCGCCAGCCTGCGAAATCTGCAAGACTGGCTGGAGGAAAATCAGATCAAAACGGTTCTCGGAGAATCAAAATGGACAACAACATCCATCAAGAGCATCCTGACGAATGAGAAATACTGCGGCGATGTACTGCTTCAGAAAACATTCCGCACAGATGTGATCAGCAAGAAGGTCATTAAGAACGTCGGTCAGATGACGCAATATTATATGCCAGACCACCACGAGGGCATCGTCAGCCGGGAGCAGTACAATGCAGTAAAAGCAGAAATGGCGCGTCGGAGCGCCCTGCGCAGCCCCTCCAAAACGGCTGTGACAGGACGCTCCTGTTATACAAGCAAATATGCTTTATCGGACAGACTCGTGTGCGGTGAGTGCGGGACGCTTTATCGCCGCTGCACATGGACATCCCTTGGCCGAAAATATCCCGTCTGGCGCTGCACCAGCCGCCTGAACTACGGCACAAAATATTGCCACGATTCGCCAACGATCAAGGAAGAACCGCTTCAGGCGGCAATTCTGGAGGCGATTAACTCCGCCATGAGCAATAAACCGGCCCTACTTGATCGTATTAAGAATGCAGTTTCCTTAGAGCTTCTGCCGGTGCAGGGGCAAACCATGAGCTTTGCTGACATTGAACACCGCCTGGCACAGCTCGACGAGCAGTTCCAGCGCCTGCTGGCAGAAGCCATTGATGCAGAAGATAAAGAAGTCTGCAACGCACAATTCGCAGAAATCCTGGCCGAGCAGACTACACTCAAAAAGCAGAAGGAAGAAATCCTGCAAAGCAGCACCGATGCAGACCGCGTCAGCACCCGCATGAAGCAGGCAGAACAAGCCATAGAGAGCACCGCATCCACGATCACAGAATGGAACGAAAACGCTGTCCGTCAGATCGTAGAGCGCGTGACAGTCCTGTCCGCTGATGAGATTCTGGTGCAGATCAAGGGCGGCGCGGAAATCAAGCAACGATTGGAGAGATGAAAATGATATACGCAACTGGCGATCTTCACGGAAACACTCTCCGATTCCAGCCGCAGTATTTCCCAGAGCAAGCCGAGATGACGAAGGACGACTACATAATCGTCTGCGGCGACGCAGGGCTTGTGTGGCACGGCGATAAAAGCGACGATCCGCAGCTTGACCGGCTGGAGGCCCTGCCGTTTACGGTTCTGTTCGTGGACGGCAATCACGAGAACTTCGATGCGCTGAACGAATATCCTGTGGAGCAATGGCACGGCGGAAAGGTGCATAAGATCCGCCCACACATCATTCACCTGATGCGCGGGCAGGCGTTCGAGCTGCAAGGCCGCACTTTCTTCACAATGGGCGGTGCGCAGAGCCACGACATTGCAGACGGCATTCTGGATATGGACAGCCCGGATTTTTATGAGCGATACGATTCCATGCGCCGCAATCGTGGACAGTTCCGCATCAACCATATTTCGTGGTGGCTGGAAGAATTGCCGTCCGGCAAGGAATATGCCGAAGCCCAGCAGACGTTGGAACGACTGGACTGGGAAGACCGATTACATCATCACACACTGCGCACCGACAGCAATTCAACAGAAAATCAGCCCCGACTTTAAGCCAGATAAGCTGACGGATTTCTTGGAAAAAATCCGATACCGCAGCCGGTTCCACTACTGGCTGTTTGGACATTACCATGACAATCGGATCATCGACGAAAAGTACGTTTTGCTCTATGAGCAGATGGTGCGGATATTATAAACAGGGCAGAAAAAGGCGCGGTCGTAGCGACTGCGCTTTTCTTTGCCCTGTTGGACATTTTGAAGGAGGAACCTATGTTATTTGAAATTACAGAATACTATACGGGCGAGAAAATCCGCCTGAAGCCGCGGGTCGAATTGTATGACACGCGCGATTACATGGGAAAGCAGATGACGGGACTGGCGATTGTTCTCGACGAAGTGGATCAAAATGAGAACGTGACCGAGCAGTACGCCGTCCTTACGGTGTCCTTTGGAGACTTCCTCACCATGAAAAACTGCGCATTCATTGACACCAACAACTGCCCGTTTGCGCCGCAGCTCCTTTCCGACAAAATCGCGCAGGATACCGGTCACAGCAAAATCAGCGGCTATTGCGAATATCCTCTGTGGGTGTTCAAGGAGGACTTCCTGAAAGAAATCGGCGGTGAAAAATACGAACAGTATTCTGAGCAGTTTGATGCCTATATGCGCAGAGAGATGTCTGAGGATGATATGAAAATGGATGAGATGTGCGGTATGTAGAAGCCGCAAGATCAGCGGCGCGGAGCGTTCAGCAGTGCGGTCGTTTTCATATTGACACCCATAAGCTCCCGCTGCGTCTGCCGGTTTGCTTGACACATGGGCATCAGAAAATTCACAGCCTTTCGGATCTGCTGCAGGTCAGAAGAAGTAAGAGCATTCTGATGCAGATGCTCCAAAACACGGCTGTAAGCGTCCTTCAAAGACGCAGAAACGGCAGGCTGAAAGAAATAAGTTGAAATCAGGCCGCCGATCAGGGCGGCTTCGTTATCGGTGTACTGCATGGTTGCTCTCCCTTCGCAAGAATCAAACGAACGGGGCAATCATACCACAAAATATTGTAGCAGGCTAT
>ERZ832522.738-NODE-738-length-47355-cov-19.254693_pt1 | contig 47355 bp, 39 predicted proteins | sample MGYA00519951_ERZ832522 | MGnify/ENA primary metagenome ERZ832522 (study PRJEB31850, sample SAMEA3708728) | human gut metagenome | biome: human gut; feature: human-associated habitat; material: faeces | place: China | collected 2014 ... | reverse complement strand
TTATGGACAGGAACGAGGATACGGATCTGTTCTTTTGGGATAATCAGCTTGAGATCGACAGAATGATGCTCGATTTGAAAGACAATTACATTAACGTAACTGTTGAGGAAACCGCAATTGAGAATATCGTGAACGAAACAGAAACCGCAATCACCGCAGATGTGTATGTCTGCGCGAGTCACCCTTCTTCTGATCAACCTCTGAGCGGCATCGGTAAGTCTTTTCGGATCACAGTTGATAAAGAGAGGATGGTGATTATCGCCTACTCGGAACCCGATGCGTGCGAAAGCCGCTATAACAATTGGCTCAGTTACCTTGCCTCAAACTATCGTAAGGAAGGGATGACCTGGCAGGAGGCAAATAAAAAGGCATATGAAGAGATTTATGCCGGATATGTATATGAAGCAACCGCGTATCCGAGACAAACCCCGCAGGGCTGATCAATCATGCGTTCAGCCTTGATCGTAAAACAATTTGAACCTAAGTTTCGGTTTTATCGTTTCCGACAACAAAAAACGATAATAATTTAAATATACGGGCGGAATTGAATCAACCGCCGCCTGCCGCTCGGGCTTCATCGCTCGGGCGGCAGGTTTTGTTTCTGCCGTTTTCGCATCGCGAAAAACAGGTCATCAGCAAATTGCCCCCCAATTTTGATATCGAAATTTTTGTGATTGACAAATGCTTTTTCGTGCATTATAATAAAGACTGAATATTTTTATGTCCCTTTGCCCGGCGGCAATCGGGCAAATACCAAATCGCAGATTGGGACGCGGTGCGCCGCAGTTTTCCTTAAAGGCATACCTCTGTTTTTTGCAGTCGGAACATGCCGAAAGAGAGCCGTGCAGGGTGAAAGGCGGCAAGGGACTTCGGATGCATTATCACCCATGAGAGCGAAGGGGAAACCGCAATAAGAGGCGGGTTTGCTCAACTCATGCCGAATATGTTCGGCAATGCGGGATTATCCTTCGACGCAGCCCCCGCGTTAAAGGGCAGGAGTGCAAAGGCACGGTTTTTGTTATGCCTTTGAATCCGGGTGGTACCGCGGTTTCGATCGTCCCGTTTTTCGGGGCGGTTTTTTATTTTTAAAAATTTCCTTAAAAGAAAAGGAGTGTTTGAACAATGTACAAAAAAGTTTCCGCCTCGCTCGACTTTGTTCCGAGAGAGAAAGAGGTTCTGGAATTCTGGAAGGCAAACGGCATCTTCGAGAAATCCGTTGAACAGTCCAAGGGCAAACCTGCTTACACTTTCTATGACGGACCGCCCACAGCTAACGGCAGGCCGCATATCGGGCATGTTTTGACCCGCTCCATGAAGGATATCATTCCCCGCTACCGCACGATGAAAGGCTTTGACGTGCTGCGCAAAGCGGGTTGGGATACGCACGGACTTCCCGTTGAACTTGAAGTGGAAAAGCTGCTCGGACTGGACGGCAAGGAACAGATCGAGAGTTACGGCGTGCTTCCTTTTATTGACAAATGCAAGGAGTCGGTTTGGAAATATAAAGGCGAATGGGAACAGATGAGCGATGCCGTCGGTTATTGGGCGGACATGGAGCATCCCTATGTTACCTATACCGATGATTACATTGAATCCGTTTGGTGGGCATTGAAGACAATCGACGAAAAAGGGCTGCTCTATAAAGGCCACAAAATCGTTCCCTATTGCCCGCGCTGCGGAACCGCACTGTCAAGCCACGAGGTTGCACAGGGGTATAAGGATGTTAAGGAAGTTTCCATCTTTGTGACCTTCCCCGTCATTCCCGATGCGGAACACAGCTTTGTTGACGGCAGCGAAAGCTTTATTGCATGGACAACAACACCGTGGACGCTGCCCAGCAATGTCGGTCTTTGCGTCAATGCCGACGAAGACTATGTAACAGTTCTTTGCGGCGAAAAAAAATACATTCTTGCGGCTGAGCTTGTTGAAAATGTTCTCGGCGAGGACACAACCGAGCTTGCACGCTTCAAAGGTTCGCAGCTTGTCGGCATTCACTATAAACCGCTGTTTGATTTCCCCGTCAACCACAAAGGCAGGGATGCCTGGCGCATTGTTTCGGACGATTACGTAACCCTTACCGACGGTGCGGGCATAGTTCACCTTGCCCCCGCATTCGGCGAAGACGACGCACGCGTCGGCCGGAAATGGGAGCTTCCGTTTGTTCAGCTTGTTGACGCCCGCGGAAGGCTCACCGGCGGCACCCCGTGGGACGGAACTTTCGTTAAAGACGCCGATAAGTCCATTATTGCCGACCTTAAAGCACGCGAAAGGCTGCTTAGGGAACTTCCCTATGAACACAGTTACCCCTTCTGCTGGCGCTGCGACACTCCGCTCATCTACTACGCAAGGGAAAGCTGGTTTGTGAAGACCACTGCCGTGCGTGACAGATTGATTGAAAACAACAAAAAGATAAATTGGATCCCCGAATCCATCGGCGAAGGCCGCATGGGTAATTTCCTTGAAAACGTTATCGACTGGGGCATCAGCAGGGAGCGCTATTGGGGAACTCCCCTGCCCGTGTGGATGTGCCCTGATTGCGGACATTACCATGTCATGGGCAGCCGTGCGGAACTGCGCAAATATGCTCCGGACACGCCAGAGGATATCGAGCTGCACAAGCCCATGCTCGACCCTATAACCTTTAAGTGCGAAAAATGCGGCGGAACGATGCACCGCGAGCCCGTTGTTATCGACTGCTGGTTCGACAGCGGCTCAATGCCTTTTGCACAGTGGCACTATCCGTTTGAAAACAAAGAGGAATTCGAACGCCGCTTCCCCGCGGATTATATCAGCGAAGCCGTTGACCAAACCCGCGGTTGGTTCTATACGCTGAGCGCACTTTCAACCATCCTTTTTGACAAGCCCGCATTCAAGAACTGCATCGTGTTGGGACTTGTTTGCGACAAGGACGGCAAAAAGATGAGCAAGCACGTCGGCAATGTTGTTGCGCCTGCGGACGTTTTAACAAAACAGGGCGCGGATGCGGTGCGTTGGTATTTCTACACCGCCTCCAGTCCGTGGCTGCCCAGCCGTTTCAGCGGCGACGCCGTGAGCGAGATGCAGCGCAAATATATGGGTACGCTGTGGAACACATATGCGTTCTACGTTTTGTACGCAGATATTGATGAATTTGACCCCACGAAGCATGAGCTCGTTCGCGAAAACCTTTCCGTAATGGACAAATGGCTGCTTTCGCGCCTTAACACGCTCATTCGAACAGTGGATAACTATCTTGAAAACCTCCGCATTACCGAAGCGGGGCGCGAATTGAACCGCTTTGTTGACGACCTTTCCAATTGGTACGTTCGCCGCGGCAGGGAACGTTATTGGGGCAAGGAAATGACTGTGGATAAAGAAGCGGCGTATATGACGCTGTTCACAGTGCTTGAAACGCTTTCCCGCCTCACCGCACCGTTCACTCCGTTCATGGCGGAAGCAATTTATCAAAACATCGTCCGCACGGTGAACAACCTTGCACCGGAGAGCGTACACCTTTGCGCATTCCCGATTTGCGACGAAAGTTTCATCGACGCGGAACTTGAACGCAGCATGGACGAAATTCTGGAAGTTGTCACACTCGGAAGGTCGGCACGCAATCTTGCGAACATCAAGAACCGCCAGCCTCTTTCGGAGCTGTTTGTTCAGGGTGTTGATGAACTGCCGGCTCGGTATACCGAGATTATCGAGGATGAATTGAACGTGAAAGCCGTTCGCTTTGTTAAGGATGCTTCCTCATTCATAACCTATCGCGTAAAGCCCCAACTGAAGCTTCTCGGGCCGCGTTACGGAAAGATTTTGCCCAAAATCAATCAGTATTTGCAGGGAGACGGTATAGGCAATGCGGTTGTTGCTGCCCATGCGGAAGGACGCGCTTATGAATTTGAGCTTGAAACGCTCACCGTCTCGCTGAATCCTGAAGATGTGCTTGTTGACACCGTCAAAAAGGAAGACTTTGCCTCAGTCGGCGATAACGGCGTGACCGTTGTGCTTAACACCGCACTCACGGATGAACTGATTGAAGAAGGCTATGTCCGCGAAATCATCAGCAAGATTCAGACCATGCGCAAAGAAGCCGATTTTGTTGTTACCGATAGGATTATAATCGGCGTCGAATGCGGCGAAAACCTGCTTGCGGTGTTGGATCGCAATTCGGACGAAATCCGCAGAACGACTCTTGCCGATGAACTCACTTTCGGCATTCCCTGCGGCTATGTGAAAGAGTGGGATATAAACGGCGAGAAGGTCGCTCTCGGTGTTAAAAAAGCATAAGGAAATCGCTTATGCGTGTCTTCGCGCTTCACGAAATCATTGGACAATGTTTACCTGAATACATGCACGGAGCGGAACAACCGAGTCGGCCCTCCGCTCCGTCCGCCTGTATTATTTCATCAAGGAGGAAAGGCAGATGCATTCAAAATCAAAACCCGGCTTTATTCGCTTGAACACGCTCGCGCTTGCGGCGGCACTCGCACTTGCCTGCACGCTTGCACTGCTTTTCTGCGGCTGTCAGTCGAAAGCGGAAAGGGAAAAGCTTGCCGAGGAAGGTCTCTTATATTATAAGAATCTTGATTTTAATAATGCAAAGCGCTGCTTCCTCACCTGCGGTGATTCGTATAAATACACAGAGTATCTTGAATCAATTGCCGAATATGAAAAGCTTTATGCTCAGGCGGTTGAATTGGTTTCTGCCGGCAAGCCGAACGAGGCGCGTGCGATATTTGTCGGAATTACCGGATACCTCAACAGTGCTGACTTTGTTGAATATATTGATTCGCTCAAAGTTCATTATGACAGCGGCGTAAAGCTTTATGAAAGCGGCCGCTACCTCGAAGCATATTCAAGTTTTGCGGATGCGTGCGGCTATGAATCAAGCGCGGCATACCTTCAGAACATTGAAGATCTTTTGAAAGTCTACAATGAGGCCGTTGAGCTTATGAACGTCGGCAATTACGAAGATGCTGTTTTGCTTTTTCAATCGCTGAACACCGAATTTGAAAATTCTGACGACCTTATTGAAACCTGCCGAAGTCGGCTTGCGGTAAGTCCCGTTCTGCTGAACAGCTTCATCAAAGCTTATAACTCAGAGTATTCTTCCGAGGGCATACGCATTGAGGCGGGCAGCACGGGTGAACCGGGCTCACAATTTTCGCTCCGCGACACAAGAGGGATACTTTTTACGGGACTCACGGACGAGTTCGGAAGGATAACCTATATTACCTGCCGATTTGAACCCGAAGTTCTTGAGTCTCTTGAACCCGGCAGCGTGTCAACAGTTGCGGCGCATTTTATCCACGCGCTGAACACGCATACATGCAGCCTCGATTCCGTAACAGCCGATATTTTATCTTACCTTAACGCGGGCGAAAACGGCAGGCTTTACGGCTGCATGAATGTATCAAGCCTTTCCGAAAGCAGCGGCGCATTCGTCATATCGGCAGGATACGAAAAATGACCCGCCCCGTTCACGCTTTTTTTCGCTTGGCGTATGTTCAATTTCATTCGTTAAAAGGCTTGAACTTTTTTTAAAAAACTGGTATACTTAGGCTCATGCCGAACAGCGTGAAATCAATGCGCATTCACGCTGTGCCGATTTGTTTTTTCGGAAACGATACGGCAATTAACAAAACAAACCCGAAAGGAATATCGTTATGAAAAAAGTCAATCGAATGATCGCAATCATGCTGTCCGTTCTTCTGCTTGCTGCCGCCTTTTGCATGACAGCATGCAAGGACGACAAAAAAACCCCCGACACTCCCACGACCACCACGAAACCGAATCCGGGCAATGACACACGCAAAAACCCCAACACCACAACCGACCCCCGCACTCTCGTTGTTGAAACGAACTGGGGACTTGCTGCGGATACCGTTGTTATGACGCTCAATTTCAAGGGCAGCGAATACAAACTCACCGCAGGTGAACTCTATGCTCTCGGTGCCGAAAATGTTTCCGCACTCGACCAGACCAACGCACTCGTCAGGGGAGGCTCCATTAACGTCTTCAACGGAGTGAATCTCAAGGCCGTTCTCGATTCCGTCGGTGTTGATGTTTCCGATGCCGAAACCACCAACATATACTCGCTTGTACTCACCCAAGCCGGCGGCACCGAGCAGGATCTTTCCGACAAAATCTCCGCGCTGAGCCTTTTCGACTGCACGCTTGCATTTGCAAACAACGGAAAACCCATCGGTTCACCCGATAACGGCGGCTATTTCACTCTGCATACAACTGAACAGGGTTCTACGGATGTTGCCTATTCCGGCGTTACCGCAGTTACCATCAAGTAAACACTCTGCACTGTTCCGTTCCGGCGACAAATAAATCAAACCATAGGCAAAAGGGAGTTCGGCAATTGCCGTTCTCCTTTTTTTGATTCAATTGCATGATTGTAAAAAAATACCGGTTTTTAAATGCCGAGTTTCGTGCATACGGCTGAGTCGGGCGGGCATAATAAGCCCATGAAGAAAAGAGCGAACGGAAAATTTCAGGAGCGGATCAAGCAAGACCATTCGAATGTGACGGATAAAAAATCCGCATTCACAACCGAAGGCAGAGGCGCGATCAAATCGGATGTGTTGGGCAGCTACACCGGCACCGCCGAGGATTATGAGGCTCCGGTGCAGGATGCGGACGATCTGTAAATGCCGCGGATGAACAGCAGCTCGCCGTCAACGGCGGCGCAGTGATGCAAATGTTCCGACCCGCAGGGCATTTCAACCGGATGCTTTCGATGTTCCCCCGAGTTGTACGGATGATTACCCCCATCCCGGGAAACCTTTGAATCGGGAATACCCCGAAAATTCGGCTTTTACGGAGAGCCGAATCGAGTGTTCCCGAGTTTGTGCAGAGTGTTTCATGAAAACCCGAACGGAGCAGAGAACTTTTCTCATGATTTGTCCGCAATTGAAACTGCCGCAGTGATTGCATCTGCGGCAGTTTTTTGATTTTTGAATATGTAATGTTCAATGCGCAGAGAGGGCACTCTGCTTAACGGCTACACAATATGCATGACCTTTTTTGCGATTGCAACCGCATCTTCAACGGAAATTGCGCCGTCGCAGTTATAATCCGAAAGCTCGCGCCGTTCCGGGTCAAACCCGTCCAGTCCGAGCGCGGTGCGCAGCGCCGCCATGCTGTCCGAAAGGGTAATTTTCCCATCCATGTTCACATCCCCGCGAGCGGCATCCAGCCCCACGGCTTTCAACTCAACGTTGTCAATATAAGCGCAGTCATCAACACCCGCCGATTTGTCGTTTCCCTTTTCATAGCTCCAGCGGAAACAATACCTTCCGTCGATCGGTGCGGTGAAAATGTATTTCGTCCATCCCGTTTCGCCCGATATCTTCATCAAGACCTTTGTTCCGACGGTGCAGATAAACCTGTCCGTGTCAACCCCGCTGCTGACGCAGTAATCAAAACTCAGCGTGTCCCCCGCTTTCATCGTCACTGTCAGACGCAAATCGCTTTCTGAATTGTTTTCGCCCGCATTCGAGCTTACGGCAGCAATGCGTCCGCCGACAACGGTGTTGCCGACCATGCCTCTTGAAACTGTCGTGCTGCCGACAAACGGATCATCCGTCCCGGATGTGAACTCAAGTGAGCCGCCCGGAACGTTCAAAGCATAATTAAGATCGGTAATTCCGCTCTGTCCGTCAAGCAATTGAGAATCCAGCCATTCAATTCGTCCCGTAAGCCAATTGGTGAGAAAATTGACGCCGTGATCAAAGTTCTTTTCCCATTTTTCTTCGGTTGCGGCGGTGCAATTGTACAAATATGCCGCCTGTTCGTTGATAAGTGCAAAAAACTCCGGAATCAACGTGCTGCGGTATTCTTTGTAGCGCTGTTTGAACCGCGCCTGAAAATCCGGATAGTTGTGATACAATGCGTTGAACCACGGAGCGGAACTGTTTATCGCAATGAACCCGACCGGTCCTCTTCCGCCGACGCAGTCCTCAACATCATTGTGTTCCGCACTGGCATTATTAAATGCCGTCAGCCCGAACGCAATATCAAAATCCCATATTGCGGTCATGTACAGCCTGTCGTCCTGACTCTGTTTATACAGATAGCAGCTTGTTTTAAAATTACCGTCGATGTTCTTTGTTATTTCCTGAATAATAATGTAATCTATCCATGAATCGACATCAATGTATTTTTGATAATCTTCGCCGCTTATTCCCATTACGGCATTATGAACGCTCTTCATGTGTTCCTCAAGGTATTCAAGCATTCGCGCCGTGAGTTCGGATGAAGCGGGTTCCGGCTGTTTAAGCACGAAATAATCCTGCGTCTGATTCGCCCAATACGGACAGTCGAACCACATATCCCGTGCAAAATCAACCTTCATCGCAATATCTTTTTCGATGAAATAACCGCCCGTTATATCGCTCTCATCCGCTTCGTCAATATCGATTTTTGTGCTTTCAATGCCCGGACGTTCTATGAGGATATAAATTCCGTTGTATTCTCCGTTAAAATAAACGTCAACGAATTCGCATTTCGGAACATAGTCCATGCCCGAAAGCAATGCACCGGCTTTGTATGTCACAAGATTGCGCATCAGGGAGGGATCCGAGTAACTTGCAACGATTGCATACCGCTTTGTTGCAGGAATATCGAGCAGCGATGTTTTTTGTTCCAACTTAATCGAATAGGGCTTTTGCGGCTGCGTCCAAGACAGATTTCCGCGCCCCTTAACATAGCCCGAGCCGCTGAACTCGCCGCTTGAATACTTTTTCGTTCCGAGAGTCAAACTGAAATTTGCAGACACCCAATTATCCTTGCCGATAAGCGAAAAATCGTTTAAGGTTGTGATATCCAGCCGCGGAAGGGATTCAACTGCGGCATAAATTCCCAAGAGATATAAGTCAGAGAATGCCACGCTCTCCCCTGCGATTGCGGAAAACGAAAAACGTATGCTCGCATCGCTGTTGAGCAATATCGTTCTTCGCGCCGGATTGCTTGGGAAGAACACGCTGTATTTATCGTTATAGCTCCAGCCCTCCGCAAACCTTGCAACGAGGGTCACAGTTTTCGTTTCCGCAAACGTGAAAACACCCGAATGCAGGTTGCCGCGCAGAACCGTTTTGCTGTATTCCAAAGTTACCCCATCCGAATGTCGGGGCTTGATCTCGTATTCAACAACTCCGTTTGAATCCTCTGCATATGAAGTAATCCCGCCCGCTTCCGTCTCGGTTCTTGCGCCGGCAGGCAGAGAGCAGAGCACAAACAGCAATGCTGTTATCGCACACAGTGCGCGCCTGCAAAGCTTGTTCACAAGCAACTCCTCCGAAAATAGAATTTTCGCAAACATATCGGTTATTTTAGCATATTTCGCGCTTCATTTCAACCCATTTCCAAACTCATATTGTAATTTTTCGACTTTTGTCACAGAATATTCGAATTCTGCACTCATTTTTCGCATTTTTTTGCCGCCTAATCGCACATGAATACTTAATAAGTGATGAATTCAATGTATTTCCCGGGAAATTTTGCAGGATTACCTTTTTTTTTGAAAAAGGCGTTGACAAAACCGTCGCTGCTGTATTATAATCAATAGCACAGTTGTGGCAACTGATTCAGTACGAACGGAGGTGGACTTTTTGCAGATTGATAAATTTTCTCGAACACCGATTTATGAACAGGTCATAGACGGTATTGAGCGAGAAATACTCACAGGCGAGCTGAAACCCAATTCGCCCGTCGCATCCGTGCGCGCATTGTCGGTGCAGTTTTCCGTGAATCCGAACACGCTTCAAAAGGCTTATACCGAACTTGAGCGGCGCGGACTTTGTTACAGCGTTCCCGGCAGCGGGAGGTTCGTTTCGCCGGACGCAATGCAGCGATTGCACGAAGCACGCAGCAAACTTCTTGACGAAATAACCGCACTTTCCCGTGAGCTTAAGCTGACAGGTTTCAACAGGGCGGATGTTATCAGCGCAGTGAACAAAGCCTATGATGAAAACATTATCGAAAACAACCAAACGGAGGAAAAATGACATATGATTAAAGTAACCGACCTTTCAAAAAACTTTGGCGAACTCAAAGCATTGGACAAAGTCAGTTTTTCTGTCCCAAAGGGCAGCATATTCGGGCTTGTCGGGGCGAACGGTGCGGGCAAATCCACTCTTATGCGCATAATTGCGGGAATTTACACTGCGGATGACGGTTCCGTGCTCATTAACGATGAACCGGTCTATGACAATCCCGCCGCAAAAACGCACCTCGTTTTTGTTCCGGACAGAATGCACCTTACGGGAGGCGGGGCAACGATCGAACGCATGGCAAATTTTTATGCTTCATGCTATCCCAAGTTCTCGTTTGAAAAGTTTGATGCGCTGCTCAACATTTTTAAGCTCGATAAAAAACGCCGCGTTCGTTCCCTGAGCAAAGGTATGGTGAGGCAGGTGCAGACGGTGCTTGCGCTGAGCTGCAATGCGGATGTTCTTCTTTTCGATGAAACCTTTGACGGACTGGATCCGATTGCGCGCAACATTGCCAAACGTCTTATTTATCGCGATATGTGCGACTTCGGTTCAACCGTCATTATGACCAGTCACTCCCTGCGCGAACTTGAGGACACTTGCGATCGGTTTGCAATGCTGTATCAGGGTAAAATCGTTTTTCAAAACGACCTTGCCGATGCTAAATCGCAGCTGTTTAAGGTTCAGCTTGCATTCGCAAGACAGGTTACGCCGGAGGACTTCAAGGATGTTGAACTGCTTTCTTTCACCAAGCAAGGCAGCATTGTATATGTTCTTGTGCGCGGCGAAGCAGCCGAAACCTCGGCAAAAATCGAAGCGTTGAAGCCGCTGATAATGGATATGCTTCCCTTATCAATCGAGGAAGTTTTTACATATGAACTGTCTTCCCTCGGCTACAATTTTGATGAAATCAAATAAGGAGAATCCAACCATGAGAAAGAATCGCGTTCCGTTTTTCAGCAAATCCTACTGCCGCGAAATGCTGAGGGAGTTTTCAACCACGGGAATCGTATTTGCATCGATCGAATTTGTTGCATCCATGCTGTCGTTTTTCGGTATTACGCAAAACCTTCTGTCAATGCTGCTCTTCGGTGCAAATGTGTATATCCAATCTTCCGCCGTAAGTTACGTCAGTCTTTTCTGCTTTGTTGCCGGATTTGTTTTTGTTGTGAAGCACCTGGTCCGCTCCGCATGGGATTTCCGCGGAAGCATTCCTGTCGCAAAACGAACCATGCTCATTTCGGCCTTCACCGCAATGCTTGCGTGGGCGGGCATTTGCGCCGCCGCAAACATTCTCGGAGCATTCGTCGGCAGCCTTGTTTCAACAATTTCCAACTCATCCGTCCTTGTTCCGAGTTTCGCCATGGTTGCGGAGGCGATCGGTGAGTCACTGCTTCGCGGATTGATGCTGTTCGGCGGCTTTGTGCTTGTTTTTTCGCTGTCCACACGTACTTTCCCGACCATTGTGCTTGCGTTCGTCTGTCTTCTTCTGCCGAATATTGCATATAATGCGCTCATGAACAACACCGAATCAGCCTTCACGTTTACGGAGCTGCTGTTCCCCGTCAGCCCTGCCGCGTCAACTTTTTTGAACTGTCTTGTTCGCGTTCTGTGCTGTGCGGCGGTTCTGATTGCTGCATATTTCGCTTTTGTCAATGCGCAGGCGGAAACAGCGGGCAAACCTGCAAGAACGCGTTGGATCCACGTTCTGATAAGCATCGGCTTTGCACTCACCGCATCGCTCATGTTCACGGAGAATGTGTTCTATCCCGATGTTTATTCGGGCAGTCCCCAAATTGCATGGAATCATCTCATCGCGCCCGCAATTGTCGGAGTTGTTGTGTATTTCGGATTCAGCTGGATCACACTTCGCAGCTTCAAATCCGCAGTAAAGCGGCTGATGTTCTTCCCCGCCGTGCTTGCGGGAGTCGCAATCGTTCAGCTTTGCTCGGCAGCAATGACAAGTGCCTCCGAAAAAATCGAAATTCGCGCAAGCAATATCGAATACGTCACCGTGCAGGGCGGATTGGTTCCTTCTTCGGGCTTTTACTCGCTCTGTTGGCGCGGCGACAAGGATTCGGAACGCATGAAGCTTCATGATGAAATGCTTTTTGACTACTGTGAACAGCTTTCAAAAGCCGATTTCGATTATATTTCCACCTATGCGTATACGTCATCCGAATCGCAAATAATCGGACATTCCCTGTTCAATCCATCATCCGTCATAAGATCCGTAGACCGTTTCGAAAACACCGTTACCCTCGCCATAAAACTCAAAAGCGGGCAGACATATTATTATCCGGCCTCCCTTGATTCATATGACTATTCGTGGAAGAACGAAGAGTTTACGCTGCGCGACATTCTATTGATGAACACGGATTATGTTGAAAGCAATGTCAACCTGTCCCGATTCGAAAACGGAAAAGTCGCCCTGCCGCACGGGCTTGACGCAAGCTTCCATGACACGCTTATGCGTGAGCTGAAAGCTCTGGATTCCGACAAGCTGTTGCACCAGTTCGGCATCGGCGGTGAGGACGACGGAGACTCGGCGGAATTCATGAATCCATGGAACTTTATGGAAAGCGGTGAATTCGGCAGCGATTTCCAATTCGCAGTGCTTTCCGACATAAGCGGAAACTATTGCCGCGTTGTTGCTGTTGATGAAAACACTCCCGAATCTCTTCGTATGCTTATTTCTTACGAAAACAGGAAAACGGAGAAAAAACGCGGATTCAATGAAACGCTCAACGCACTTGAAAGCGGCTCGTTCAACATTGTCGGCGGCTCGATTTCAGGTTTGGATGACATGTTCCAAAGCAATTTTGTCTATTTTAATGTTGACGGCATGAATCCTCCGGCGCTTGCGCAGCAGGCTTATGTAAACCGCGAAACAATCGATACTCTGTTGAATTGCATTGAACAAAGCCGCGGCAAAACACCGGAGCCGGGTCAGCATGTTCTGTCCGTGTGGTTCAGCACGATAGCTTCCGGCAGATACAACAGTGAGCTTGACGATGGAATGTATGATAAAAGTTTCATCGATGATTACGGTTACATCGACAGATACACTCTGTCCGAACTCGGAATTGAGTATTCCGATGCCGGCACTCTGCACTACTTCATCTTTGTTGATGATGCAGCTTACAGCAGGATTCTTCAGCTGTTCAGCAACATGCACGGCGGTGTTGCTGATGCATAAGCATCATAACGGACTTCGGAATCCAAACAAATAAGGCCGATGCTAAACAGCGTCCGTCCCAACATACGGGGCGGACGCCTTGCTTTTTTTGAACGAGGGCGATCCGGGGAGTGCCGAACATTACATTTTCCGGCTCAAGCGAAGCGGGCTTATGCAGAAAGCATGATTTTTGTGTGCAGCAAACGGACTTGTTCAGGTTTGCTGTTCTCGTACTGTCCTTAAAAGCAGTTCTCCCTGTGGAAACAGCCGAAACAGTCCATTTTAGATTCTTCGATTGTATCTGCTTTCAAGTCTGAAGGTGTCCAAATTTCCGGACTAAAGAAGTTTATGACTTGAACCGCAAAAACTTTTTGCTTTGCTCTGAAAATGCAGTGCTTATTCGCTGAGCAGCCAATCGATGAGACTCTCGGATTTGATTCCGTCATAGGAAGTATCAAGACCCGGTTCAAGAGACAACACGATTTTTTCGTAGTTGTCGCGGATACTTTGCAGCGGTGAAAGTTCCCGCTTGCGCACATCTTCGCTCATCATCGACTCCGTTACCTGAATATATTTTTTCTCATCGGCGGTCGTTGCAATGAAGTCAACCTCCGCATTGCCGATTTTGCCGATCGCTGCATCATAGCCACGGCGAAGCAGTTCAAAGTAAACGACATTCTCGATGGCATGACCGCTGTCCCGATTACGGAAACCCAGCAGACAGTTGCGAAGTCCGATGTCAACGATATAGTATTTTCCGAGTGTACGGAGGTAGGCTTTGCCCTTGATATCAAAGCGTTTGATCTCGTAGAAGAAGTAGCTCTCCAGAAGCGCATTTACATATGCCTGCACCGTATGGGCGCTGGGTGCGCCTTTGCGCTTGCCGTCCTCCAGAAGACCTTCGTTTACCAAAGTATTGCCGATAGAAGCAATCGACACGCTGGAGCCGATATTATCCGCAAGGAACAGGATGATCTTACGAAGCAGCATAGGGTCTGTGATCTGCTTTTGACCTCTGCGTTTTTCTCTCTCCAGAATGTCACGAATCACGACTGTGGAATAGATGCCGTCGAGAAGCGACAGTGCCTTTTCCTGTTCCAGCCCAACATCGGAGATTCCGGGCATTCCACCGAAGCGCATATAGGCGTCAAAAACTTCTCGCAGTTCGTAGCGTTCACCGTTCTTATCAAATACCTGCTTGCGGAGTCCACCGAGAGCACTCTGCGTTTCGCGAACCTCAAAACCGTGAAAATCAAGGAACTCACGGAAAGAGAGAGGCAGCATTTTGATTTCGACGCACCTCCCGGAGAGATAGGTTGAATACTCTGAAGAAAGAAGATAGGCATTCGACCCGGTAACATAGATGTCGCAGTCAAGATCCACACGGAAGGCGTTTACAGCATCCTCCCACGCCTCGATCCGTTGCAGCTCATCAAAGAAAAGGTACATCCTCTTTCCTGTGACAATGCGCTCTTTTACATAGCGGTAAATATCATCGGCGCTCATCCCTCGGAAATCGAAGGATTCAAAATTCATCTCGATTATCTGCTCCGGCTGAATACCGGTATCTTTCAAATGCCGAACCATCAGCTTTAACAGGCTGGACTTGCCGCAGCGGCGAATGCCGGTGATTACCTTGACCGGCTCCGTATCCTGAAAGCCGATCAGTTTATTTAAATAGCTGTCACGCCTCTTAAGTTCATGGGAATCTATCATGTCTTCACACCTCCTGCGCTATTAGTATAGCACCAATCAGCGAAAAAAATCAAGCAAATGCATCATAGTGCAAAAACTTTAAGTTTTCTACCGATTTTGCAGAGCTGAATTGACAGCAGCCCGTTTGTTTTGGAACCGATGCAGCAAACCCCTTATTTTTTAAATCGACTGCGCTTAAATTCGGTTTTAATTCAGCGTTTCAATCGTGTAAAATCACTCGGATTCGGTTATGTAACCCTCTTTCATCAAAGTTGAAACAAAGGCAGAAAACCCCGATTGCGCTTCATCACGAGAAATCTCATACTCCTGCATGACAGCGCAAATAATGCTTTCCGAAGCAAGACCCTTTTCAAGCCCGCGCCAAATAAATGCACCGGATTCCGAAAGTTTCCTGAGCTGCGGCAGTTTTCCCCGCGCCTCACCAACGGCAACAAGCAGGTATTCATCACAAACTTCAACATAAACCGCATTCGGATTAACTCTGTATTCCATAATAAACTCTCAAACCCTCCGTTCGGTCGATTATCCTTCAAAAGCACCCTTCAAAAGCCGAATGATTCCAAACACTGCATCGTTAATTGTCAGCGCAGCAAAGTTCGCTTTCAAGCGTCCTTCGGCAAAGCTCGGCCGATGCACCGTCCCCGCGATTCCTGAGCAGCCAAACCGGCGTGCGCTCAAGTATACGTTCCGTATATTGCGCTGCAAAACGCACCTGTTCCGCGTTGTCGCACGGAATTATGAATTGCAGAAACAGCCGCACACCCGCTTCTTTCGGAGACAAGCGTTTAATTATGTTTTGCCTATCCTGAGCAAGAAACACAATGCCGCCGAGAGGCGCCGTGCGCAGCTGCCGCATGTTTTCCTTCCCCGCCCACGGCGAAGCCGAAACAGTTACATACTGTTTTTCAAAATTCAGCACGGGCTTGTCGCCGTTCAGCATTTCCACTTCATTCGGGAAAAGGCGTTTCCACTGCTTATAATGCGTTGTTTTTCCCACTCCGCTCGGAGCGCAGATGAGCCATGCCTTTCCGCACCACACGAAGCAAACCGCATGAATGATTGCCCGCCCGTGCGGAAGAAGCGCGGCGCAGGCCTTGGCGCAAAGCTCAAGATCTTCAACGCTTTCGGGAAGCGTTCCCGGTTCGTAACCGCGTGCGGCGCAGGCGCATTGCTCCGGCGTGATTTCAATGCAGGCGCAGGGTTTTTTTTCCGTTTGAAAATCCGCATATCTATCGCGGAACATTTTGTATCTGAGCGTCAGCTCAAGCGGGATGCCCGCAAGCTCGATATTGATTTTTTCCATCCTGTTCCGTGCCTCCGTTCAGCTCTTTTGCAATGTCCGTGCGCATCCGCAGTTATGTTGAAAGCGGCGGAGCAGCATCTGCCCCGTCGCCTTCGTGTCAATTGCATCGATTTCATGAATTCCATGAATTCCATGAATTTCATGAATTATGCAATCATTATGGTTTTATATGTTACGGATTGACGATGTTTCCGAAGTTATCAAAGTAGATAACAGTTCCGTCGCCAAGGGTCATAACGTTCAGGTTCTCGCCGATGGATTCGATGATTGTGCCGCTGTGCGGTCCCCCGGGAGCAATAACGGGCTTGCCGTCATCGGTGAAAACGGTGTTGAGGGTCGGATCAAACTTTTTCATGCGTATTATCCTTCCTTTAGCTTATTCGGTGATTCCGTACCAATTGTAGGTAAGGGTGCGGGTCTCGCCGCGAACGGTCGTGCCGTCCATCGTTACCCAATAGGGGGTGATGTTCAGCCTTGCGCCGTAGGTCACGCCGTCGAAAGCGTAATCGCAGGTCATGAGCAGAGCGTTGTTTGCAACTTCCCTGCCGAACAGGCTGCGCGCACTGCGCAGACCGTAACGGGTGCTGTAATCGGAAACGGAAATCCTCTCGCCGTTAACGATAAAGCCTGTTTCAGCGTAATTTCTGCCGTCGATTGCAGAAACGAGGGTCAGGCTGCGGAGTCTGAAGAATCCGTTGCGATAGTAGCGAAGCCCGAGATAGGAATCGGAAACGTACTTTGCATAAACATCAATGCTTTCGGTAATGTTCGAAAGGTCTGCGGGAACGGTGCATGCTTCATCCGCGAACCAGCCTGCAAAGAGCTTTCCTTCAACGCCGATATAATCAAGCTGAACCGCGTTGTTCTCCGCTGCAACGGTGTAAAGCGTTTCGCCGTCGTGAACGGTGACGATATTGCCCTGAACAGGTTCATCAACGGGATTGATGGGTGCTCCGTTTGCAAAATAGCTGTTCATCAGAACGAGCATGTTCTCCTGCTGTGCATCGTCAACAAAAGCGTTTGCAATGCCGCTTGCAACAGTTTCGACAACACGGAACTTCTTGTAGGTATCGTCAGCATCCGAACCTTGGCCGAGATACTTTGCGGTGCGGGTCTGCGGTGCAACCTTAACGCCGTCAAGGGTGATCCAATAGGGTGTGAAGGTGATTTCAGCGTCTGCATTCTGCCAATAGATGCTCTTATCCATGCCGTAGCAGGCAAGGTATCCGTGGGTCTTGCCGATGTTAACGTTTGAAACGTTGTACTCATCGCTTGTGCCGTTGTTTAAATCGACTTTTACGGTGTCGTAAACATAGCACGCGCTGCCGGTAAGAACCTGAGTGGTCTCCGCACCGGACTCCGTTATATAAGTCTCGGTGAACTGCTGTGCGGGAAGAGTTTCGCTGCCGACCATGAAGCCGACTTCCCTGTAATTCAGGCGATCGACCGGGGTCACAAGGTAGAAGCCGGTAACGTCAACATCGGTTGCGGAAACATGCTTCCAGCAGCTGAGGTTCCTCGGGGAGAGGAACTGTGCGTCCGCTTCCCAGATATAATAGGTATCACCTGCTGTGGGGACGAACGCGGTTGCATTCTGTCCTTCCGCAAAGGTCTGAACCTCTTCACATGCTTCATCGCTGAATGCGCCGCCGTAAATGAACCCGTTCGAAACAACGGAAGTCAGGTCGAACTGCTCAACGGTATGGGTGGTGGTCTCCTTCACAACGGCATGGGTTTCGGTTTCGTCAAACTGAACATGCGCCACGTTGAAGCTCTGAGTGTATGCGAACCAAACATGCTGGTTGGAGTTCGCTGCGTTGAGAGTTACGGTTGCCGCGTTGCCGGGGGTGAGATTGCCGTTGTTGACAATGTACTTTTCGTAGTATTTGTAACCTGCAAAATCGGTCGCCTCAACGGTGTACAGTGTGTTGTAGCTGAGGCCGGCTGAACCGTTAACCTCAAAATACTCTGCGGGCTTAACCTGTTTTGCATAGTCAGGACCTTCAACAGTCTGACCCAGCTCATTGATGGGTTCGCCGTTTGAATTGACCTGATACCAGTGAACAAGTATCGTGCCGCCGCCTACGTAAACCTTCGGAATCGGGAACTCGCCGACAGTGTCCTTGCCGAGGTAGTTCTTATAGCTGAAAGTTGTTTCGCCGTTGGTGTCGAGAAGTTCCCCGGTTGCGGGGCTGCAGCCTTCGAGAATGCCGACCTTGTACTTCATGATGGGGTTGTCGCCCTCACTAACGCTGCCGACGTTCCAGCTGATTGCGCGGGTTGCGGCGTCATAGGTCGCCGTACCCTGGCTGATATAAATATCCGCTTTGCCGGCATCATAAACTGCCTTGTCTGTGGTGATAGCGGGAGCTTCGCCGCTGAAGTTGAGCTTAACATGTTCGCCCATGGGGTCGTTAACAACGCCGTTGCTTGCAGCGATCGCAATGCTGCCCGCAATGGATGTGAAAGCGGTGGTCAGCTTTTCCGCAATATTGTCGGTGGAAGCGATTGCGTAGAAGCCCGTTGCAGGTTTTGTTGCACAAGCGCGAAGAACGTTTTCACCGGTCGTTCCGGCCTGAAGCGCAATTGAGAATACGGTCATGCCGTCGTTTGTGGCTTGCTGTGCTTCCCAAATTGTAGGTTCGCCAAGATTGTTAATAGTTTTGCTTGCGGTAAACTTCGTTGAGAAGTTAATCGTACCTGAAGAGTATCCGCTGATGCTGCCGGTCGAATTTTCTGCACCGTTTGACAGGTTTCTGTTGATAACATAGTTCCATGTTTCTGAGTTTGCAAATGTGTGAGAGCAAGACCATGTACCGCGAACCTCATCATGGTTGAAATATGCCTGAGATTCAACGCTGTAGCTGGTGCTGTAATCATTTTCATAACCGCTTCCAACGGTTCTGCTGTAATCGCAGCCTGCAATCTCTGCTGAGTAAACGGGATTCAGTTTAACAGCGGGAGCTTTATGTGAATTCCATCCGCACTTGGATTCAACCGATGTCTCAGTGCCGGTTACGTTCACTGAAACACTGTCCACTCGATAAGACTTTGTCGGGACGCCGTCACTGAGCAAAACAATGTTCTTGTTGAGGCCGGTTGAAGCCGAGGATTTCAGTAGATCGCGGGCAGTCTTGATTCCGAGCTGTGTGAATGTGCCGCCGTCCTCATTATTCTGCGAAACAGCATTGATGTAAGCTTTGAGTTCTTCCTTGTTGCTGTAATCATAGAAACCTGTTTGCTTAACAGTGAAGTTGAAAACAACAACCGCAATGCGGGTCGCGCTGTCCTGCGTAAGCAGTGCATCAACGAACGCATTTGCAGCCGCTTTGGTCTGCACCATGCGATCGTTTTTGTACATACTGTTGGAATTGTCAATAACCAACACAACGTCAGATGTTGCTTCGAAGTTTTTGCCCTGAATGCCGAGGGTAATTTCCCAGAGATTCTCCGCGCCTTGAACTGCGGCGGCGTTTTTGTCGAGCTTTATGGAGCCCGGCGCCGGCCAAACGGGCTGCGTGCCGCCCGCTGCTTCGCCTTCCGCCGAAACGACGGAGAACGCTGAGAACACAGTCAGCATCATCAGCATTGCCATGAAAAAGGCGGAGATGCGTTTGAGTTCTTTCATTAATAAGTGCCTCCCATTAATAATATTTTGCACACATGTGCTGCACTGCGGCGCAAAACTTGCCTCGCAGCACGGCGGGATCGGGAAACTGCCCTGTTCCCGCATATGCAATGCAGCCATGCATGACTGTATAAAGCTGCCGCAGCGCGCGAATCTTTTGAATCAGCCCGTTCCGCATTCGGATGATGCTTCCGCACAGGCGAAACATGCTTAACGAAACCTAAACGGCACTGAATGTTAATGCTCCGTGCAGCTGCGAATACAGCATTATATTTTGTTTAACGTCTCAATCCGAACCCCGCATCCTCTTCCGTTCCCCCCGGTCCGTTGTCGGATGATTCCCGCCGTACGCAAAAATACGCACCGACGGGTGTTGTCTTTCAAATCAGCATTCCGCAAGCACACATATTATACATTGAATACAGACGCATGTTTTGATCCGGATCCTTTCAAATCGGACTGCGGACTGATTTATCGGCTTCTGTGATTGAATTTTGCTGCGGGAAAAAACGCTGTGAGTCGTGCAGGATCGCCGCAGTTCATTTGACATATCCAGTGTATCACGCTGTTTTCAGTTTGTCAACACCTAATCATCTGAATTTACCTGCTTTCTTTTGCCGAATTTGGCAGAAAACCGTCCTATTGTGCTTGCGTTGTGCATTTTTCCGTACTGAGATTATTTTTTCATGTTTAAGACACATTTTTGCCGTATTTTGCTTAACGACTCTGTTTTATATCAGCACTTTGCGTTCCGTGCGCACATATGATTCCGAGTCTAAATATATTTGTTTTTCGGTGTTCCTGCGGGCAAAATATGCTTGCAAACCGTTCACGGCCATGGTATAATGACTCGGTATGAAATAACTCACCCGTGCGGATTTTCGGGGCTGTGCCGCTCTGCGGTTCTCCGAAAAGATGATGTGCGGGGCGGAAATAAAAACAGGAGGTTTTAGTTATGTCAGTTATTTCTATGAAGCAGCTTTTGGAAGCAGGCGTACATTTCGGTCACCAGACCCGCCGTTGGAACCCCAAGATGAAGGAATACATCTTCACCGAGCGCAACGGTATCTACATCATCGACCTTCAGAAAACCGTCAAAAAGATTGACGATGCTTACAATTTCGTTCGCGATGTTGCGATGAACGACGGCACCGTTCTTTTTGTCGGCACCAAGAAGCAGGCTCAGGAGAGCATCGAACAGGAAGCAAAACGCTGCGAAATGTTCTATGTCAACCAGCGTTGGCTCGGCGGTCTTCTCACCAACTTCAAGACCATCCAGACCCGTATTGCAAAGCTCAACCAGATCAACAAGATGGAAGCGGACGGCGATTTCGATCTTCTCCCCAAGAAGGAAGTCATTCAGCTCTGCGCTCTTCGTGAAAAGCTCATGAAGAACCTCGGCGGTATCAAAGAAATGAAGAAACTGCCCAGCTGCATGTTCGTTGTTGACCCCCGCAAGGAGCATATCGCCGTTATGGAAGCACGCAACCTCGGTATCCCCATCGTTGCAATCGTTGACACTAACTGCGATCCCGATGATGTTGACTATGTTATCCCCGGCAACGACGACGCAATCCGCGCTGTCAAGCTCATCGCTTCCAAGATCGCCGATGCAGTCCTCGAAGGCAAGCAGGGCGAACAGATGACCGATGCCGCTGTTGATGCAACCATCGACAACGATGCTGCCGACGAAGCAGATAACTTCTAAGTTCAATCATTCAACCATGATTTTTCCGCGGAGAAGCCTGCCGGGCTTCCTCCGCTCGAACGTAACATTGACTAAACGCGGGCAAATATCAGGGCGTTCTGCGCTCGATTCCCGTGTTGGTCAACGTTTGCATTATAACTACAGGAGGATATTTTAATGGAATTCACCGCTAAAGACGTAATGGCTCTGCGCGAGCGTTCCGGCGCAGGCATGATGGACTGCAAAAAGGCACTCAAAGAGTGTGACGGCGATATTGAAAAGGCTCTCGACTATCTGCGCGAGAAGAGCCTTGCTGCATCCGCAAAGAAGGCTTCCCGCATTGCGGCAGAAGGTATTGTTGACTGCTTCGTTTGTGAAAAATGCGGCGTCGGCGTCATCATCGAAGTCAACTGCGAAACCGACTTTGTTGCAAAGACCGACGATTTCAAAAACCTTGTTGCTTCCCTTGCAAAGCATGTTGCAAAGAAGAATCCCGCTTCCGTTGAAGATATGATGGCTCAGTCCTTCTCCGAAGACGAGAGCAAGACCGTCAGCGACGTTATCAACGGCGCAGTTGCAAAGATCGGCGAAAAGATCACCATCCGCCGCTTCAATCGCGTTGAAGGCATCGTTGATACCTATGTCCATCTCGGCGGCAAAATCGGCGTACTTCTTCAGATCAGCAACAATGAGTTCCCCGCTGTTGCACACGATGTCGCAATGCAGATCGCGGCTGCAAAGCCCACCTGCCTCCGCAAGGAGGACTGCGACCAGGCCGAACTCGAGCATGAGCGCGAGATTCTCCGCGAACAGGCAAAGAACGATCCCAAGCCCAAGCCCGCTGCAATCATTGAAAAAATGGTTGAAGGCCGCATCGAGAAGTATTATAAGGAAGTCTGCCTGCTTGAGCAGCCCTTCGTTAAGAACCCCGATGAGAGCGTTTCTCAGATGATCAACGGCAGGTTCGAAGTCATCGGCTTCACCCGCTACGAAATGGGCGAAGGTCTCCAGAAGCGCACCGAAGACTTTGCGGCAGAAGTTATGGCTCAGACCAAAAAGGCATAAGTTTGCTTTAAAATCCGCTGTTTATTCCCTAATTGAATAAACTTTGCACTTAAACAGGCTCCCCGCAGCAAGCTGCGGGGAGCCTGCTGTTTAATCCCAACACAGTGTTCTAAACCCCTTATTGTTGCGGCAGCAACCCAAACCCTTGAATGAAATTGAATTCCGAAATGAATTTAAAGCCGCATTTCAATTTATCTGCATTGAAAAAGTCGCCATAGTCTGTTATAATACCGCACGTGAAGTTTTATTCCTTTGGAGGAGTGTTATGGGTACAGTGAAAAAAATGTCCCGTGCTGTGTGCTTTATCGCTGCACTGATTGTTGCAGCATCGGTACTTATGCCATATTCCGCCGCACAAAGCGTCAACGAAACAAAGCGCTATCTCGGTGAAGCGGTGAATGCAGGACACGACACAGGTTATTCTCAGAATCAAAAAATTAAAGATGACGATCCTCATTTCGGTTGGAAACTCGGTAGTTTTTATGTTGACGGCTACACTCGTGTTACCGAAAACAAATCCGGGGATCCCGTTTTTTTAAAAACAGTCGGAGACACCGTAACGCTGTGGTTCGAGCTAAATCAAGATATTAATAAACTTAACGGCAACGATAAATTGATTATTAATGACGATAAAAACGGCTATGATGAGTATTTCGGAATCGAAAAAACCGATTTTGGCCGCGGTGTGCTGATCATTCGCCATACCGATTACCGCAACAGTGCTTCCTCCCCGGTTCAATATATTGATTATCTCGCCGCAACTGCCTCAAAAGATGCCGCCGTTGAAGTCCGTCTTTGTGAAGAGGGCGACTATGAGGTTGCGCTGAACTATGAAATTCGTAAAAACAACATGAACATCTTCGGTTGGAATCCGTTGCCTACTTATAACGATTACCGCATCTTCTTCCGTTTCTCCGTCAGAAACGGCAACTGTATGGTATATCCTTTTGATGTTGTCACGGGAGCGGAGCTTACAAACAGCTCAATAACCGAAAACGGTTTTTATCTTGACCTTGCAAAGTCCAGATATCTCAACATTGATATCAAAAAAGAGATCCGCAGAGCGGGTGCGGAAGGACTTACGGAGGATACACGCTTCAACAAGCCTGCAAAGGATGGCAAAGCTTACACCGACGAAGGTATCTACACCATAACCGTCAGCAATCTTTACACGAATCAAACAACCACCAAAATTATATATGTCGGTACGGACAGCGTTCTTAAAGCGCATGTTGTGACCGGGCTTTCGATAGGCGATATCGAAAGTCAGCTTGCAGTCGGCGCTTCCATAGCGGATGACGGCACGCTTATTCCGGCGCCGGACGAAACGCTGCCGCCGGTCGAACCCACAGAACCGCCCGCAACCGCAGAACCCGAAAGCACGCCGACGCCAAGCGGCACTCCTGTCTTGAGCGCCGAACCGACAGCAGAACCTGCCGAAAAGCCGAAAGCGAACTTTATCACATGGTTCATCCCCGTTCTTTCTGTTGTAGTCATGGGCGGCGCGGTCGCGCTTGTAATCATTAACAGAAAACAGTCTAAAACAGCCGGATTTTCAACAAACAACACCGGTTCGTCAACCTCTGCCGATGTTGACGATAGCGAATCGGAGGAAAAATGAAACTGATCAATAAACTTATTGCGCTTCTGCTCGCATGCGCATTTATCACGGGCTGCACTCCGAAGCCGAGTAACAACGACGTACAGCCCCATGTGACTGCCTCGCCCGAGGTTTCCGTAGCTGCCGTTGTTGAAACAGACGCCCCACCTACCGATGATTCATTCATCCTTAACGAGCCGACAATGCCCGAATTCACCGGCCTTGATGACACGGCGCTGGCGACCTATCTCGAGGATTCGGTTTATTCCGAGCTTGTTTCCGAGCTTAACAGTGCGGATTATTTCGTTGAAAATGTCAGCGCGCTGTATGTTTCAAAGGAATACCTTGAGGAAATTGATTATAACTCTCAGGAAAACATCTATTTTGGTTTCAAATTGTCCGAACTGGATGAAGTTTTCCAGGGAACGCGCTATGTATTCACGCTTGGCGACGACGGAAGCACCACCGTTCGGGAATTTCAAAAATATGATGATACATACGATAGGGTAATCCGAAACGTTATCATAGGTTCCGGCGTAATACTGCTCTGTGTCACGGTTTCCGCTGTTACGGGCGGTCTCGGCGCACCTGCTGTAAGCCTTATCTTTGCCGCGTCCGCAAAAACCGGCGCAATCATGGGGCTTTCCTCCGGCCTTTTCAGTGGCGTTTCTGCCGGCGTTATTAAAGGCATCGAAACGGGCAATATGGAGGAGGCCGTCAAGGCCGCCGCACTCGCAGGAAGCGACAGCTTCAAATGGGGCGCGAGCACCGGAGCGATTACAGGGGGCGCACAAGAGACGGCCAAATACGCAAAAGCCATGCGGGCATTAAAGGGTGTCGAGCTGAATAAAGCAATTACAAAGCAGCAGGCAGCCGTAATGCAGATGGAATCCGGTTATCCCGTTGAGGTAATCAAACAATACCAAAATCTCGACCAATACAATGCATGCAAGGAAATCGGTTTAACCTCTTATATGGTCGACGGAAAAAATGCATTGATACGCGATATTGATTTAAACTATTTGGATGAGAAAGGACGAACGAATCTCCAAAGAATGCAATCCGGACTGGCTCCTCTTGACCCAACCGGTAAAGCTTACGAATTGCATCATTTGGGACAAAAAGTTGATTCTCCCCTGGCGATTCTCACAAGAAAAGAACATCGAGAAGGTGATAACCATAAGCTATGGCACCTCTTCGAAAAGGGTTCGGAGGTGCATATAGACGATAGTGCCTGGAATACTCAACGCAAACATTTCTGGAAAGACTTTGCAAGATTAGTTGGAGGATAAAAATGGAACAGAAAAGTGTAGTAAAATTGCTGCAAACAAAGGAATCCTTGTATGTATTTGATGCCGCCGCGGAAAAGGACATTCTTTCTGCTGAAAAAGCTCTTGCGCTGCGGTTTGCCGCGGACTACCGAGAATACGTTTCCGCGTTCGGCGCAGCGTCATACTGCGAACATGAACTTACGGGCATATGTAAGTCCGCACGTCTTAACGTTGTGGACGTTACGCAGGACGAGCGGCAATATAACTCAGTTCCCGCTGATTGGTACGTGATTGAAGAGGCGAATATTGACGGAATCGTCATATGGCAGGCAACGGACGGAACCGTCTATCGAACCCGCCCCGGCAGCGAAGCAGATAAAATCTGTGACTCGTTGGAAGAATACATCTCGCTGGAATAAAAGCGTATTGGTTATAATAATGCTTTGCTGCGGTTCCCCTGCTGCCCCTCGGCGGCCGCACATTAGCGGTGGAGCCGCAGCATCTGAATCGGATTCACAAATCATAAACAGCAATGATTTCATTGCCGCACATTTCGCCGTTTTCAACAAAGCCATACTTTCTGTAAATCTCTCTTGCGCGCACATTTTCGGGTTCATATGAAAGCCAAACTTTATCCGCTTTTCCGAACGGATACGTGCGAATCAGCGCCATTGCTGCGTCCAATGTCTGCCTGCCGAAGCCTTTGCCCTGATACTTTTTATCTATCATCAGCCTCCACAGACTGTAGTTTTTCTTTATCAATTCACTTTCTTTCTCGTTGCCGACGGTGCCTTTGCCGATCATGATAAAACCGACAAGCGTTTCATCATTATAAACTGCCAACGGCAGCGCATTGCCGCCCTCGTTTCTTGTTGCATAGGCTTCCGCCAGACTCTGTATGTTTTCTGCAACAAAATCCTTTTGTTCTTCAAAAGGTTCCAGTGTGCAAACTTTCCATATGTTTGCATTTGTAATTTCTTTAAAGTTAATCATAGTCAAATTTATCCGATTGCAGCTCCTGTTTCCATTAAACTTTGTAAAAAATCAAAACTGCATGGTTTCATCAAGCGTTTGAACCGAACAGCCCTTGCTTTCATAATAATTCAGCATTTCGGGCAGTTTCTTCTTATCGTAACTGTGATGCAGTCAGACAGCACGCACCGTTGTCCGCCGCCTCGTTCTCTACGGCGGTGCAATTTATGGAGTAAATACTCCCCTCCGTGAAGTGAAGTTCCACGCAGGCGGTATCTATATTGAACGCACAGTTTACGAGCTTCTCCATGGGTATATCCTCCTGAATTTGATGTTATTCTATCCCGAAACTAAACTTCAATATCCTTGATAAAAACAAGAAATCCGAACCCCTGACCGATTGGTCTAAGGTTCGGATTATCTTGCATTGGTGGAGCATCCGCAACCAACTGCGAGTTAGACGAACACCCCACATAATCGTTTTCAAAGGCCTTTTCGATATCGTCCAGCGGGATATTCTCAATGCTGAGCGGACGGTTGCCCGCGTTCAGAATCATCGTGAAATATCCATCGTAGAGATAGATGGCATTGATGAAAATGTTGACCAATGCTCTGCGTTTGTACTCATTATCATTCGGCAGCATACGAAGGTAATCGAGAAAGGAAAGAATGACCGAATATTCCATGCCGCTCTGCTTTTTGATCTCGATGGCGAGCTGCTTTTCCAGTTCCTTTTTCTCTGCCTCTCGCTTGTGGATACGCTCGGTAATCATGTCGACCGACTGTCCTTTTTCCAGTGCAACCCATAGATTTTCAATGGCAGAGTCTGCTTCTTTCAAAGCTGCTTTCAGTTTCTTTCAAAGCTGCTTTCAGTTTCTTCACAGACAGCAGATCACCATCTTTTTTGCAAGCAGCATAAACCTGATCGGCAATGTACTTGACCTTTTCTTCGGTAAGCAACTCGGAGCAGGCCTGTACGACACGTTCTTCAATCAGAGCCTTTTGAATAACCTTCTTGTCGCAGACTTTTTTCTTTGCGCCGTTGCAGATGTAGTAGTGATATTTGTTGCCGTGTTTGCCGGTGCCGGTGTAACCTGTCATCATTTCTTTGCAGTGACCACAGAACAGTTTAGTGGTAAGGAGGTATTCCTGCTTACCTCTGGAACGGGCAGGAGCAGCTTTGTTTCGGTCGAGAATATTCTGCACCCGCTCAAACAATCCGTCATCGACAATTTGCGGCATGCCACCCGGCGTTTCCTCGCCTTTGTAGATATACATTCCGATGTAACGTCTGTTTCTCAATAGACGATGCAAGCTATTTTTGTTGAACTCACGCCCCAGAGAAGTTGTGATTTTACGGCTGTTCAGGTCGCGAATAATATCGGCAACTGTTTCACCGGAAGCATAGCGATGGAAGATTTCGCGGACGATCTTTGCCTCGTCCTCATCCACATAAAACCGACGCTCGGAATCCACCTTGTATCCCAGTCCGGGGTTGCTGCCGTTGGACAAACACTTCTGTGCATTGATCTGCATACCGCGATGGATTTTCTGAGAAAGCTCCACAGAATAATACTCCGCCATGCTCTCCAAAACACCTTCAACGAGAATACCAGAGGCATCGTCCGAGATATTTTCTTTTGCAGATAAAACGCGCACACCGTTCTTTTTCAGTTTTGCCTTGTTAATAGCGCTGTCATAGCGGTTACGAGCAAAGCGGTCGAGCTGATAAACAAGAACACCTTCAAAAGTATGGCGGTCGCTGTCGGCAATCATACGTTGAAATTCGGTACGATTGTATGTTGTACCGCTCTGTGCGCGGTCTATGTATTCGCCAACGATAACATAGTTATTGGCAGCAGCATATTCGTTGCAGACCTTGAGCTGACCTTCAATGGATTGTTCGGTCTGGCTGTGACTTGAGAAACGCGCGTAGATTACAACATTCATCTATCCGCGACCCCCTTTCCGGTTTTTGCTTCGGGTATCAGCCATCGACTTTCCCCGTTACCATTTCAATCAGAGTGGCTTTCAATCTGTCGTGCATGGGCGATTCCGGATCAAAACACATCTCCACAAACTTTGCGAGTTCCGGGTTGTTTTCCACCGGAGGCTTTGCTTGATACAGCTTGCCTTGCGGCTCTTCGCAACGAGCGAAGATGTAGTCCATCGATACATCGAAATAGTCCGCATACTTTCGCAAAAGCTCTACAGTAGGAGTGGCTTGTCCATTCTCATAGCGGTTGATACTTGACTGTGTGGAGCCGATAATCTCTGCAAATTTCGCTTGGGAGATGCCGAGGCCTTCACGCAGAGTGCGCAGTCTGTTACCCAGTTGTTTCATTAAAAACAACCTCCTTTTTGGGTTGATAATAGTATAATCAAAATCCGGGATGTAGTCAACTCGGATTTTGAAACTTTTGTGTGAACATTGGCTATGCGACTATTGTATGAATTACTGCGGCTGCTGATCTTCTTGCTGAGACTTAAGGATTTCGGTTATGTCTATAATAGTTGCAGAACTTGGCTGAATTTCAAGATTTTTTGCAGCAGTGGCAAGAGGCTCTGCGTAAGCGTCCACAGAGGAAAGCTGAAGCTTTCGCATTGTTTCGAGGTTATCAAGCTTCTGTCTTAACGCCTGTTGTTCTGCTAAATCAGCTTCCGCAGACAGCTTTCTCAGTTCAACTGCCTTCTTATCATTTTCGTACTTACGATTGATAAATCCTTTGATTACGCCAAGGAGAGAATTGAACTCATAATTTCCAACCTTACCGCCAAATATAGCCATGTAGCATATCGGCAGTAATAAGGGATTTTGTTGGAAGAAATCCGCTATCTGAAGAATTATATCGCCAGGAGAATGCAATGTAGTTTTAACATGAACATTTTCGGGGTGATCCTCAGACAAAAGCTTCGCTGCGCACAAAACAAAATTTGAAAGATCAAGGACATTGATTTCGTCTTTTGTCCGCACACGGAATGTGACCGTTAGCTTGTCCCTAAAGATGTATGTATCAAAACACCCGCTAAGAACAAGATCGGAATATTCATTCAAATCGCTCAAGCTGTGCCAGTTTCGTGCAATGGCGCTTTGAAGGTATGGACTAATAGTATCATCAACACCGAGAACTTTAATGACATTTATTTTTCTGCGCTTGATATACGGGCAATCGAATTTATCCACGTTGGGATTTGCCTTCGCAATTTGCTCATGCATTTCTTTTTCCAACTCTGGTGTAAATTCCGGAGAAAGATCCTCAAAGTATTCCCCAATATACGCGAACGCCACTCGATTGTTATCAACAATGACAGCAATGTCGCCATCCTTCAGTTCATAACAAAAGCGTATGCATTTATTGAGCGCAGTTCCCGGCTTGCTTTCTCCGTATATTTCTTTGATGGAAGCTTTCAGCGTGTTTTCTTGACTGCGAGTCAGCCTATCGCTGATCATAGATTTTGAGATTGAATTCCATCCTATGGCTATGTACTCTTTTCTCAGAAACTCATCAAAGAAAAAGCCGCGCTTAGCTCTAACCATCCAGAAATTCGTATCCTTGCTAATTCTCGGAATGCTAAGAAGCTGATCAAAAGAATCCAATATCTTCGCCCCCTTATGGCCTAAATCAAATAATCAAAATGGAAGATTGCAGTAATATGCATCTTTTATCTTTTGCAATTTCTCAGCAATCTCCACAGGACAATTAAACAGGAATTCCTGCAGCGATGGACAGAGCGAATACTCTCTCGGATTTCCATAGCTTGTCCAATCGCTTTCATATACGAGATTATTCTGCACGAAAAACTCCAAACAACTCCCGTAGCTTTTGGACAGCGAGGAATCGAGTGTGTTCTTATCTTCCCATTGCTTTATACTCTCAACCTGCATATCCGCCATCCATCGTGCTCCAAAACTTTGCATCCGTTCATCCACAATGTAAGCAATGAATAAACCCGTTATCTGGTCCAATGTATCGGCAATCCACAACGCGTTGAATGTATTAACAGCCAATTTTGTATGTCGGTCAACACAAGATTGTAGTTCTGGGAGTATTACTGCCGAATGTGTGGAATAATCTCGAAATGTCTCAAGACCAAACTCCAAGGTGTCATTCACAACGGCACCTCCGTCAAATGAGGATAGCAAATCAAAGGCATTATCCACATTCACATCATAGATCTCACTTTTGTGCAGCCAATCGCGAATGGTATCTTTGGAAACTTTGCGAACATTCATTTTGAGTATGTAATACAGAACGATTCGCTCGTCATCGGTAGTGATTTTGGACGTGGAAATAGCTGGCTTTGTTGCCAGTGTCGGCATTACGGGAGCTCTGGCACCGAGGAACATCGCATATCGCTCCTTGAGCTTCTGATTTTCGCGGGTAATGATCCCATGTTTTGCCGGTGGCGCAGACACGGACTCACTCACTGTATCATAGATATACGAAATATCACCATCAGAATCCAGACGTCGAAGTTTATATTCATTGCTCAGGAAACCAAACATATTATTGGAGTTGATCTCCGGTAGTGCAATAGGAATGACCGGTACATCATCGCAATACCACAGGACGCCGGCTTCATTAAGACAATAAGCACTTTGATAATAGTCCTGCGAAAGAATTGCTATATTGACCGCACTGTTTTTCAGAGCCGCCTTTACCTCACCTGATATTCTCTCGTTTATGTCATTGCCCGGTAAGGAGGAACAAAAGACCGCTTCCTTTAGGATTCCTGTTCCCACAAAGAAATCGACCAGCATATCAGCAATATCTTTGTCTGTTGATCGATGGCTTATGAAAATGATATTTTTCACCTTCATTTCTTGTTGTACTTGCGCCGCTTTTGGGGCTTCGTGCTCAGCGAGTTGCTCGCCGTATGTCCTTGCTGAATTGTTGAGCGTAACGATCCAGGGCATGTCATCTGCCCATTGAACATTGATGTAACCGCATTCTTTTAGTTCTCTTACAATGCCATCGAGCACACTTTTTTCCCGAATTGAACAGCCTTCGTAATGTGCATTTAATGCCTGAGTTGGGTTTTCTGCTTGTGCAAGCTCTAATAGTATTTTTTCTGAATTTGATGGTAGCTTTATGAACCCCATATTTTTTCTCCGTCATGGTATTGCGTTTAATTCCAAATAGTTTTGTCTGTAAAAAGCCATGTCTTTTACTTATGGTTGCTTTCAGAACTTGCTTCATTGTTTATCGCAGATCCAAGTGTCTTTCCAGATTCTAACTTCCAGACACGCATACCGTTTGAAATGTTCCCAGTAACAAATGATGCAGCCGTAGATGCACTTCTAAACATAATATCCTCAAGAACAACATAATCTTGTGAAACAAGCTTGGGATTCTTTCGCAGTTCTTCAACTATTGGATTGACCTTTGCTCTGACTGAATTTGAAATTCTGCTCCCTTGCAAAACTTTGAGTTTTTTTCCCATCGAATATTCCATAGGCACAATAGAGAGTCCATTTCTTCCGTTTGTAAGTACTCTAATATCCATGTTTTGCATATCCTTAACCTTCAATACAGTGAATTTCTTCTTTACTCAGTCCATAAGCATCATATATAGCTTTATCGATATCTTTCAATATTCTCCGCACCGTAGGATCGGTTTCAGAAACGGTGGAAAGCATCTTTTGGAGGTTATCAACCATTTCTTCTATTTCCATCACCTTATTTTCATCATTCGGTATCGCTATTGGAAGCGTCTTAATCTGAGGAGCGCCTATGCGGTAAAATCCTCCAGCTAATGACATAGAATTATAAAAGGTTGTATAATAGAATGACATTAATGTGCTGTTTAACACTGCTGTAATATACTTCAAATGTGGATGTCCATATACAATTGTGGTAGATTTGCCAGCAAGATACTCTCCGTCATCATAGAGACATTCCAAGTACTTATTCATACCTCCAATAATGATCTTCTTAGACTTGCTTTCCTTATATCGTTTTGCAGACATTTTTTCCACATCAGACGCTTTTGCAACGGGATATGTGTACTTGCCTTTCAGATAACGAATTGGCTCAACTCCGTGGAATGACTTGTATTTATCTATGCCTCCGGTGTTTATGAACTTTATTACATCGTCTATGCTGCCATCATCAAGCAGATATTCCTTGACTAAGTATGCTTCGCCAACAGTAGCCGCGCCGTTGACAGTTGCAATTGTACCAAGTGCAGGGAATTCGCTCATCTTGTCGACGATTTCCAATGCACCGGCATTAGTGTTAAAGTATTTGTCCCAGTTGATGTCTGCATAGAATTTGTCAGGCTCAATAAGGTTGTGATTTAGGATGGTTTCCATATCTTCCATTACATCCATGATAACAGGAGTGCGCTGATCGCAATTGTTGATTCGGAAGACTACGGGATAAACAGCCGCTGTTTTGAACACATTGACATTAGAATAGTCGCGGATCTCAAGCACTTGCTTTGTCCCCATATTTTTGCGTAATGCTTCTGTGTACGGTGCAGAGATCAACTTGTTAGGAACAATATATGAGATAACTCTGTTGTCCGCTAATAAATCCATGCCTTTTTCGATAAAAAGAACAAATAAATCCCAGTTGCCTTTTGCGCATGAGTATTTTTTTGTATATGCCTCTCGCTTTTTAGGCATGCTCCGCGTCATCTCTTCGGAATCGACATACGGAGGATTACCGATCACAATATCAAAACCGCCTTTTTCTTTGAAGACTCTTGCAAAATCAAGCTGCCAAAGAATATATGGTTTTGATGCCATCTGCTTTGTATCATAATATCTCTGGATTTTTGCAGAATCACAGCCTTCAAACTGAGTAAGAATAATCATATCTCGAAGAGACTCAAACTGCTCCTTGAGTTGTCTTTTCTTCTCAGTATCGTCGCAACGGAATAGTTCATCCTGCGTTTCAATCAATTTGCGAATGATTGAATCAAAACGATCAGAAGTAATGTCTCGCTGGTAATTCCAAGTGCTACCCAACAGTTCACTTTCTTTGGCGAGAGGGATGCCCTCAAATTCATCAATCAAGCTATCACCACAGAGAATGTTACTTTCAAGGTTGGGTAGAGGCAAAGGATTTCTGTGTCCGTCAAGAGGTGTTTGTGCGTCCGGATTGATTTCATCATCAATGACCAGAGCAAGCCAGAGACGAAGCTGCGCAATGTCAACAGCGGACGGCTCAATGTCACAAGCGAAGATGCAGTTGCGGATTGTCTCATATTTCAAAGTGTGAGGCGAACGCTCCATCTGATACATCATGCGGACATCATAGGGCTTCATGGTGATAGCCAGATATGCAGAAATATTCTGCCGCGCTCTGACAATCTCATTCAGCATACCCAAAGGGAATGCACCGGAGCCGACAGCCGGATCAGCCACACGGACATCCTTCAATGCCTTATCCATGTCAAGCAGACGGTTGACTGCAACAGTACCGTCAGGATTGATCTTATACAGTTCTTCGGAGATATACATACCGCCATTGCCTTGACGCTTTTCCTTAACGGTGTCCTCATCCTTCATGAAATCTCCGTAGAGAATGAAGTCACGGATAGCCCCTTCCGAAATGTTCAAAGTGTTGGTCAGATAATTGATCAGGCTCTCCTGGCACATATAATGCACAATTTCACGAGGGGTGTAGAATGCACCTTTGGATTTTCTATCGTTGATTTCCAGAAGGTTTTCAAATACCTTACCCAGCATTTCCGGGTCGATAGCTACTTCGCGCTCCATCGGCTCATCTTCGCTCATGGTGAAGTTGTAACGATCAAAGATGTCGAGAATACCGTCAGCATCTCTGCCTTTTTCGGCAGCATTGGAGAAGACTTCGTTCGGAATGGAGAAGTCATTATGCTCCCAGTCGTAACCATCAATAGGCTCAAACAGACCGCCGGAAAGGAACGGGATTCTGCAATGGAGCGCAGAGCAGTAACCTTGTTCGCCACGATTGCGGTTAAGAGCATCGTAGAATAACGGCTCAAGCAGATCGTTATAGAAGTTGGCATTTCTATGAATTGCAAGGTTAAAGAGCCTTCGCATGAAGTCATGCGGACCGCTGCCCCAAGGTTTGCCCTTAACGCAATTAGCCAATACTTCCTCATCAGCATCACTGATGCTGTTCAAGCCGGCACTGGAAATACGATAAGTACCATCGCCAACGGGGCGATACACAACGGGGATCAGTTCGCGTGACTTAGCACCACGGGCATAGAAGACATTCTTGTATTCCTTCTCAGTGAGGGTGTTTGGCCAAGCACCGACGCCAAGCCAGCCCTTCTTTTGCAGAAAGTAGAGGAAGACGATCTGACCCATTAACTTCTTTGCAAACTGCGCAGAAGTGAAGTTGTGCTGTTCGGCTTCAATGCGGAAGTCCTCAATAGCCTCAAGCTGCTCACGCAACTGATGGAACTTCTCGCAATAAAGGTTGAAGAACTCATCAGTAACCTTTTCAACGCTGAACGCATTCTCAAGATCATTCAGAGTGGGACGCTCAGGATTAGCGGCACTGTCAGTAATGAAGCGTTCAAATTGACTGATTGCGGTATGGCAAGGCTCATCCTGACCAACGAGATAGGAGTATCGTTTTGCCGGAGTGAGATTTTCGGCGGTCTTCAAGCGCCCATTCTCGATCTTCATCTCATAGTCGAGACGCACCAGAGACAAGCGCCACTTCGGATCACCCTCAGTATAGAACGCAATAAATGCTGCATCAGCATTACCGTTTTCAATCAGCTTCTTAGCAAAACTGCGATGGGTGCTTCGAGCGTTCTCTACATAGCCAGCCTTCTTGAGCTGGACAGCCATGATAATGATTTTCTTTTTATCCGGTGTCTGGAATGTGCCAACATGAGCCGATCCTTCTATGTGTGAAGAAAAGTTGGAAAACTCTTTATTGAGCTTTTCCGGCGCAACAATGCGGACATCGGGGAATATTTCACACACCAAGTCAACATAGTTTTTTGTGTCATATGGACTATGCAATATCGTTTCTATTTTCTTTACAACAGCACTGCTCATTATTTACCTCCCGTTTTCAGGTAGCAAGAGAGGACGATTTGCTTTTCACCATCGACCTGAGCTTGCTGGCTCTTGTGTTCCTCAAAATAGGTAGTGGGAACGAGCTTCATAATCTCGTAGTACAGTTCAAGAACATCGGTGACAACCTTGCTCTTCTTCATGACATCCTTGCCGACCTTTGCAGGAATCTCGCCGTTCTCCCAAAGGGAAATCAGCTTGTCAATCGTTTCTTCCTGATCGTCGGTCAGACGAGGATTAGCCTTGATTGCCTTGAGTAAGCGGATAATCTTTGCGTCATTACCGGCAACCATGATCTTTTCTGTGGTGACTTCTTCCTCAGCAACAAGCATCTCGTCAAACGCGGTGCTGTTCTTGCTGAAATGAGCGTAGTAATCACTAGCAACAGCGGCTTTGGGAGCGTCAGGCCCAGCTTGGATATAATCAATAGCTTGCATGAAGGACAACTGTCTGGTAGTCTCTTCATCACTGATAAAGAATGTCTTCAATGCGCCCTTACGGATGAAGGTTACGGTAGAGTTGTCGGAAACCTTATCGGACTTCTTACCAGCTTTTGCCTTCTTAGGCAGACGCTTAATCATATTGAAGAGCTTTGGATCGTTGTCCCGTACCTGACGGATAACTCCGAGATATGCCAGTTCAGGGTTGGTGCTTTCTTCTTCGCCGTCCAAATCGGAAGTCAAGTCGGAGAACAATTTCTGAGAAGAAACCTCTTCTTCGTCGGAAAGGTACTTAATGTCTTCGCCAAGCGTGTCATGGAAGGCTTGCAGTTTTTCAAGAATGCGTTCCTCAAGGGGCATCTGTTTCTTGCTCTGCGCAGTCGGGAAGAAATTGAACACAAAAATGCGATCATGCTCAGTGCCAACACGATTGATACGACCAACACGCTGCATGATACGAGTGGGATTCCACGGCAAATCATAGTTCACAAGGACATTGGCTCTGTGGAGATTGATACCCTCGGCCAGAACATCTGTAGTAATCAGTATGTCATATTTATCGTTGTCTTTACTCTTGAATTTTGGGTTGAAACTATCTTCAATTTCGACTTTCAGAGCAGGGCTACTTTGACCACTGTAATACACGATACGAGAGTTGTAGATGTCTCGGAGCTGTTCGTAAAGATATTCCGCAGTTTCAGTAGACTCAGTAAAAACAATGATTTTTTTACCCTTCATAATAGGGTTGGTAGTCAAGTCATGTCTAAACTCTTTAAGTTTCGGATCAGTGGTGATTAAAGACCAAATAAATTGCAATGATTTGAGTTGCGCAAGGTCAGCCTCCAAGTCCCGGAAAAACTGAGAAGAAAACTCCTTCGTTTCAAATTCCATAACATCTTGCTGTTCAATCAGATACAGCAACTTTTTCTCATCGCCGCCATCCAGAAGGTCATAGACATTAACCTTCTTGCTGATGTATACTTTGCCTGTCTTCGCCATTGCGATGAACTTTGTATAGGATTCGATGAAACGGGCAAGAGTTTTACGGAAAGCGTAGAAGCTGCTCTCAAGTCTCTTTACCAGAATGCCTTTCATGAAGCCGCCCATGTTGTGCTGCGCAGCCAGCATAGAGGCGTATTTCTTTTTGTCCTTCAAATACAGCAGAGGTGTATAACGGGCATATTTGAAGTCCTTGATGATGCTAATGGTCTGATTAAAAGCATCGTCTGTCTCTTCGTCAAAAGTGTAGATAATCTTTTCAGGGCTTCCCACTTTTGGAAAAGTCAATCCTTGCTTGGCCAAATCGTCTGCGTAATACTGCTGGATTTCACCTCTTGTACGACGAATCATTACTTCACGAATCAGCCTGTCTCTGATGACTTCGGAGTTCTCACGAAGCTGTACCATGTATGCAGAGGAGCCTTTCGGCTTTTTTGCCAGCTTCGTATTCAAGCCGCGAAAGAAACCTTCAATGTTCTTGATACCATTGATTGTGCCACTCTGCTTTGCTTGGAAGAGGTATAGTTGGTTTTCGACATCGCTTGTATAGTTGTTAATGGGAGTCGCAGAGATCAGGATGACCTTTTTGCCTCGGCAAATCTGATGAAGTTCAGTATATGCCTCCGTACCGCTGTTGCGGAACCGGTGAGCTTCATCAACGAAAACATAAGAATACTTGTCTGTTCCCTTTGCTATGATCTTGTCGAGTTTACCGAGGGATTCTACATCGCAGCGAGAAACATCGAATTCTTGCAGGACGCTTTTCCAATAATCCACAAGTACGGGAGGGCAAATAAACAGTTTGTATGTGTTACGGTTGAAACTGTTTGCCAGCATTGCGCAGATATATGTTTTACCAAGGCCAACGACATCAGAGATGAATACACCGTTATAGGCATCCAACTTTTGACGAGCCTGAATCACAGCATCAATCTGATACTGCAAACGCATATAACCGTCTGGAAGCAGAGTTTCAAAATTTTCTTTATCGGCGTTAATCTCTTCCTTGAAGAACTCGTACAAAGTTTTCAGGTACAGTTGATATGGTGTAATGTCTCCGCGCATCCATGTGTTCTGCTCGACAGCTTTAATATATGTATCGCGGATGTCGGTACCTCTTGCCCAAAGCTCTTCAAACTTATCAAAGGCAAACTTCACATCGGCATAATCTTTTAATTCGACATTGAACTCAAGATTATTTATCAGACCTGCCTCCGAAAAGTTGCTTGATCCAGTGATAACGCTACCAAAAGTATCCGGCACTTTTACCGGGTCTTTACGCATGATATACACTTTTGCATGAATAGGGGCATCCGTAAACATACGCATTTCGAGCTTGCCGGATTTAAGCCAGTCGAGGAAAATTCGCACACCCTTTTCCACCTCGGCAGAACTGGTTGCCGACTCAAATTCCTTTTCTACTTCACCGGCAATAATCTCTTTGCCGTCAGCAGCAGAAATTGCAGCCACCTTAGCCTCGTTGGTCGCACGATCGATAATTTTCACCGTAAAGCGATCCACATTGAGACCAACAAGGATACGGATTTTTTCAATGCTTTCAAGCGCTTCATACATTTTGAAAAAGCCACTTGTCCTAAAGTAACCCACAAGAACATCGAAAAACTGTGTATTGCTTTTTAAGATTGCTGCAAAGCGACTGTAGAGATCTCTTTCAGGCTCATTCGTAAAAAACTTCAGATCGGTATTATTCATCTGTACGCCTCCAATTGAGTGAAGTTTTGTGCAGCTATCAGCTGTGTCGGAGTGTCCTGAACATTGTCATAGTTTGTCGAATAGACGATTCAGGAAGCGTTGTAAACCAAGGGGTTAGTGCGCCCATTCGCACCCCTGAGGTGGAATACGCCCCATTATTTCGAGTTAGAGTCGCTATCCGGACTTTGAAGGAAAACGGCGGAAACTCACGGACAATGCGAGAGCTTGCAAACCCTTGAAAAATCAGCATTTTTCCGCCCTTGAAGGTTGAAAATCCCGAAAGCCCAGAGAGAGCAAGGAGTTCGAAAGAAATCCGGTTTTGGGGAGAAAAAAGCCCGTTGGGGAGAAGATGGGGAGAACTCGGGGAGAAATCACAGTCCAGTGCAGATGACACCTACCGATACCGAACATCAAAATCAAGGTGGTTATCCGCATGACTGAAAGCATGAAATATTACGAATCCATCCGTCGCAAATACCCTGAGGCGGTCTCGAAAGATCAGTTCTACCAGATCGCCCATATCAGCAAAGCAACGGCTCTGCACCTTCTGCAAAACGGTTTAGTCCCGTGCAAAGATACGGGCAAGAAAACTCGCCGGTACACAATCCGCACCGACGATATAATCTTCTATTTGATTGACCGGGAGCTTCACCCGGAGGTCTACCGCGCACCGGATCGCTGGTATCAGGAACGGTCTGGTCATTACAATTCGCGTGTCACCTATCGGAATGAACTGACGAGGCTGTCCGAAGAGGAACGAGCCAGCTTCCGAAAATACATGGAAGACGAGCTTTGTCAGTACGGTGATCTGCTGACCGTCGTTGAAGTGGCTGAGGCAATCGGCTACTGCGATACTTCTCTTCATCGCTGGTGCAACGCCAAGAAGCTCAAATCGTTCAATATCTCCGGAAAGTTCCTTATACCAAAGATCAGCCTCGTAGATTTCCTCGTTTCTCAGTACAGCTTCGACATTACACGGAAAACTTGGAAGCACACACTGCTCATCAAAGGATTTCTTGATAGACTTGATACAACAGAATAATTCGTACAGCAAAGCCCCGTTATTGCACTGCGCATAGCAGAACAATAACGGGGCTTATTTTTTTGTCAAATTGGAGGTCAAAGCAATGAACACAAACGATTTTGCCAAGGCATTTGACGCCTTGATGCAGGAAACGCCGTATTCCCATTTCGATAGCGGCTGCGAGGGCATTATACCGGAATGCCGCACCTGTCGATTTCACCGTCCTCACTGGAAATATCAGTCCTGCGTGTTTGCAGAGTGTCCCTACTGCTGCAATCCCGTTTCTACACTCAAAAATCAAAGTGGCACATCTGCTGCCGGAAAGGAAGTCAATCATGGATAATAAAATCGAAGTCTTCAAGAATGAACAGTTTGGAGAAATCCGAACAACCCTGATCGAAAACGAGCCGTGGTTTGTGGCGGTAGACGTGTGCAGGGCTTTGGAGATCGGCAATTCGTCTCAAGCCATTTCGCGGCTGGATGCGGACGAGAAGATGATTACCCTCATTTCAAATGAGGGTAATAAGCGAGGCAATCCCAACATGACGGTGGTGAACGAACCCGGACTTTACACGCTTATTCTGAGCAGCCGCAAACCCGAAGCCAAAGCCTTCAAACGCTGGATCACGCATGATGTCATCCCCATGATCCGCAAGACCGGCTGCTATATGACGGACTCTGTGCTGGAACGTATCCGCAAGGATCCGACGTTTACCTATACGCTGGCAAAGGTTATGCTTCGGGAAAAAGACCGTGCTGATGCGCTTGAGGCGGAACTGGATGCCGCAAAACCGAAGGCTGATTACTACGACGCCTTCGTCAACCCCTATGACTGCACCAATATCAGAACGACGGCGAAGGAACTGAAAATCCCGGAGCGCAGGTTCGTCCAGTTCCTTCTCAGAGAGAAGTACCTGTTCCGATCTCACTCCGGTCAGCTTCTTCCCTACAACAAGGACAGCAACGCCGGACTGTTCATCGTCCGCGATTTTGTGACGTTCTGCTACACCGGTTCTCAGACCTACTTCACGCCGAAGGGCAAGGAGGTCATCCGAATGAAGTTCCAGAAAAAGTGCGGCGAAGAACTGCTTTCCAAGATGGCAAGGTGATTTTCGTGGCAGTCTATCGCGTAAACAAGAATCGTGGCTATACCGTCATGGCGAACTTCCACCTCCGAGACAAGAGCCTGTCACTCAAGGCAGTCGGGCTACTCTCAAAGATGCTCTCGTTTAATGATGGCTGGAAGTTCTCAACCAAGGGACTTTCTGCAATCTGCAAGGAAGGTCCGGATGCCATTCTCTCCGCGCTCCGTGAGCTTGAGAAGCACGGCTACCTCGTCAGGCACCGGCAGAGAGACGGTAAAGGCAGGATGAGCAGCACAATCTTTGAGATATACGAAGAGCCGCAGGAGTCCACGCCAGAACGGGAAATGCCACACACGGGAAATCCATGTGTGGAGAAGCCAGATGTGGATAATCCACGCGGGGATAAGTCCGCACAAATAAGTACTGATCAAGTAATTACCCAAGAAAGAAATACTCTCTCAAAGAACTATCAATCCATCAATCTTGATGGGATGGACAGGATGGATGAGCGAAGCGAGTATGAAGAGATTATCAAAGAGAATCTTGACTACGACATTCTCTGTCAGGATCCGAAGTTCGATAAAGACCGCTTCCGGGAGATCATGGACATCATGCTGGATGCCGTCTGCTCTACCGCTCCGACCATCCGTATCAATGGCGAGGATATGCCGCAGCAAGTGGTTAAGTCTCGCTTTCTCAAGCTGAATAGCAGCCACATAGAGTACGTTCTGGAAGCAATGAACAAGAACCCGTCAGACATCCGTAATATCCGGGCGTACCTGTTGACCGCTCTGTATAACGCCTCTCTGACGATAGACAATTACTACTCCGCCCTCGTCAATCATGATTTCTACGGGCAGGACAGATCAGCAGGGTCAAAGAAGCCGAAGACCTACGATTATAGCCTTTGTGAAGACACTCTTTAATGAATACCATCGTGAGCAATGCTCGGAAAGGAGGACAGTGTAAATGAAAACCATCTATCGTCGGATTGTGCCGCCTTAGCTTCGGCAGCAGTCCCCATAATCATTCCAACGAAAGGAGGTAAACGCCGCAATGCAGGATGAAGTCAACACCAAAGTTGTTGCAATCATGATCAAGGGCGGCAAAATCTCAGCCGAGGTGCTGAAAAAGGCACTGGACAAGTTCGTGCAGGAGATTGAGAAGGCGCAGAAGCAGATGCAGCAGCCAAAAACCTATCGCGGCAAGCAGTCCATCAAGCATCTGATGAGCCAGAACGCCGCCATCTCCAACATCGAAGTGACGGACGGCAACATCAAGTCCTTTGAGCGAACAGCCAGTAAATACGGTCTGGACTTTGCGCTCAAGAAGGACGTTTCCGTTGAGCCGCCCAGCTATCTTGTCTTCTTCAAGGGACGAGATGTTGATGTTATGACCGCCGCGTTCAAGGAGTTCTCCGCCAAAACCGTCAAGCAGAAGGAACAGCCGTCCATCCGGCACAAGCTGGATCAGGAGAAAGCCCAGAGCAAGGCACAGCACAAAGAGAAAGTCAAGGTCAAGACCAAGGATCGGGGTGTGGAGCTGTGAACAAACCCGATATGAAGAAGCTCATTCTTCTGAACCTTCCGTATGTCTTCGCCTTCTACTTTGCGGATAAGATTGCCGCCGTATTTCGTCTCGCTCCCGGCACAGAGTTCATCGACAAGCTGACAAACGGCTTTGCCGTGTTCGGCACTGCCTTTGCAAATCCGCTTCCCAGCTTTCATCCCGTCGATCTGCTCGTCGGTCTGGTTGCCGGTGCGCTGCTCAAGCTGGCGGTCTATGTCAAGGGCAAGAACCGCAAGAAGTTCCGGCAGGGCGAAGAATACGGATCTGCACGATGGGGTAAGCCGGAGGACATCAAGCCGTACAAGGACCCGGAGTTCTCGAACAACGTCATTCTGACGCAGACGGAGTTCCTGACCATGAACAGCCGTCCAAAGCAGCCGAAATACGCCCGCAACAAGAACATCCTTGTCATCGGCGGTTCCGGCTCAGGCAAGACGCGCTTTTTTGTAAAACCAAATCTGATGCAGATGCACAGTTCATACGTTGTCACCGACCCGAAGGGTACGGTGCTGGTGGAGTGCGGCAAGATGCTCGAAAAGGGCGGCTATGTCATCAAGTCGCTGAACACCATCAATTTCCGGAAATCCATGCACTACAACCCGTTCAGCTACATCCGCAGCGAGAAGGACATCCTCAAGCTGGTCAATACGATCATCGTCAATACGAAGGGAGACGGCGATAAGTCCGGCGAAGATTTCTGGGTCAAGGCGGAAAAGCTCTACTACACAGCTCTCATCGGCTACATCTGGTACGAGGCACCCGACCACGAGAAAAACTTTACTACTCTGCTCGAAATGATCAATGCCTCGGAAGCCAGAGAGGACGATGAGACCTTCAAGAACCCCGTGGATGTCATGTTCGATGAGCTGGAAGCCCGTGACCCGGATCACTTCGCGGTCAAGCAATACCGCAAATACAAGCTGGCGGCGGGAAAAACTGCGAAGTCGATCCTGATTTCCTGCGGTGCAAGGCTTGCGCCCTTCGACATCGCAGAGCTGCGGGAGCTGATGAGCTACGATGAGATGGAGCTGGACACCATCGGAGACCGAAAGACGGCGCTGTTCGTCATTATTTCCGATACCGATGACACCTTCAATTTCGTCGTGGCAATCATGTATTCCCAGCTCTTCAACCTTCTCTGCGACAAAGCAGATGATGTTTACAACGGACGGCTTCCCGTCCATGTTCGCTGTCTGCTGGACGAGTTTGCGAACATCGGTCAAATCCCGAAGTTTGATAAGCTCATCGCAACCATCCGAAGCCGGGAAATCTCGGCGTCAATCATCTTGCAGTCCCAGTCTCAGCTCAAGACCATCTACAAGGATGCGGCGGACACCATCACGGGCAACTGCGACTGCACACTTTTTCTTGGCGGCAAGGAAAAATCGACCCTCAAGGAAATCAGCGAGGTGCTGGGCAAGGAGACAATCGACCTTTACAACACCTCAGAAACCCGTTCCAGCAACAACTCCTACGGCTTGAATTACCAGAAAACCGGCAAGGAACTGATGTCTCAAGATGAGATCGCCGTCATGGACGGAGCCAAGTGTATTTTGCAGCTTCGAGGCGTGAGACCTTTTCTCAGTAACAAATACGACATTACGAAGCATCCAAAGTACCGGCAGCTCTCCGACTATGACAAGCGGAACGCCTTTGACATCGAGAAGTACCGGCAGCACAAGCTGGTAGTCAAGCCCGATGACACATTCGACCTCTATGATATGGGCGAGGTCGAAGCGGATTAAAGCCCCGCCGCTGCACTGCGCAGTGGGTAAAGCCTGATGGCTCCCAAAGCAGAACAGCGACGGGGCTTCTTTTTTTATGCCCATTTTCAAAAATACACAACCAATCTTTTTCAAATCAAGGAGGAAAATCTATGGCTTTCATCAATCAGGCTGTCACGGTTCTTCAGACGCTCGTTATCGCTCTCGGTGCCGGTCTCGCAGTGTGGGGTGTTGTCAACCTCATGGAAGGCTACGGCAACGACAACCCCGGCGCCAAGTCTCAGGGCATCAAGCAGCTCATGGCTGGCGGCGGTGTGGTGCTGATCGGCACGACCCTCATCCCCCTGCTCTCCGGTTTATTCGGCTAATCCACGGCAAGCCCAGCTTAACCGAAGGGTGGTGAAATATTGGGCAGCATTTTAGAAAAGATCGAACAGGCTCTCAAGGATATGCTGATCGGATGGATCGAGAGCAACCTGACCAATATGTTCACCGATGTCAACGAGAAGGTAGGAACGATTGCCGCCGAAGTTGGGCAAACCCCGTCCGGCTGGAACGGCGGCGTGTACCAGATGATCCGGGGACTATCCGAAAACGTGATAGTCCCCATCGCTGGTATCATCATCACCTTCGTTTTATGCTACGAGCTGATTTCCATGATCACCGAGAAAAACAACCTTCACGACATGGACACATGGATGTTCTTTAAGTGGTTTTTCAAGGCGGCTGTGGCGATCTATCTCGTGACGCACACGTTTGACATCGTGATGGCAGTATTCGACATCGGGCAGAGCGTGGTTTCCGGCGCAGCAGGAGTCATCCACGGCAACACCAGTATTGATATTGATTCGACGATTGCGCAGATGCGTACCGGCATGGAGAACATGGGCGTCGGAGAACTGCTCGGACTGTCGATAGAAACGCTCCTGATCAGCCTGTGCCTCAAAATTATGGCGATCCTCATTACGGTTATTCTCTACGGGCGCATGATTGAGATTTACTGCACCGTGAGCATCGCACCTATTCCCATCGCAACCATGAGCAACCGCGAATGGGGCAGCATCGGCACGAACTATCTGAAAGGCTTGTTCGCTCTGGCATTTCAGGGCTTTCTCATCATGGTCTGCGTCGGCATCTATGCGGTGCTGATCAACGGCATGATTATCGCAGACAACATTCATTCGGCTCTGTTCTCTGTGGCAGCGTACACGGTTATTCTGTGCTTCTCGCTGTTCAAGACCGGAAGCCTCGCAAAATCCATTTTCCATGCGCACTAAGGAGGTCGGCAGCATGAAGAAGTACAGCATCATCTACGCCGATCCCCCTTGGGCGTATCGGACTTACTCCAAGAAGGGACAGGGACGGTCAGCGGAAAGCCACTACCCGACAATGTGCATTGAGGACATCAAGGCGCTTCCAGTCGGTGAGCTTGCCGCGAAGGACTGCGCCCTGTTCCTTTGGATCACGTTCCCTTGTCTCTGTGAAGCACTCGAAGTGCTGGCGGCATGGGGCTTTTCTTATAAGACCGTGGCTTTTGTATGGGTGAAGCAAAACCGCAAGAACGATGACCTCTTCACCGGCATGGGGTATTGGACAAGGGCAAACGCCGAAATCTGCATCCTTGCTACGAAGGGACATCCGAAGCGTGTTGATGCCGGTGTGCGTCAAGTCATCCTCAGCCACATCGAAGAGCATTCCAAAAAACCGGATGAGGCGCGGGAACGTATTGTTCGGCTCATGGGAGACCTTCCCCGCGTAGAGCTTTTTGCCCGTCAGTCTCCCGAAGGCTGGGATGTTTGGGGCAACGAGGTCGAATGCACAGCGCATCTTCCGACGGAGGAAACACCATGCTGCGGCTAAGACCCATTTCTCTTCGTGACGCCAACGAGTACGTCCAACAGCATCACCGGCATCACAAGCCGGTTGCCGGTCACAAGTTCTCCATCGGCTGTGAAGCAGACGGTGAGCTTGTCGGTGTGATCATCGCCGGGCGTCCCGTCAGCCGGTATCTAGATGACGGCTTCACATTGGAGGTTACAAGGCTATGCACCAACGGAGAGAAGAACGCTTGCAGCTTTCTCTACGGTGCGGCGGCAAGAGCTGCTGCGGCTATGGGCTATAAGCGCATCATCACCTACACGCTGGAAAGCGAAAACGGTGCAAGCCTTCGGGCTTCCGGCTGGATTTGTCAAGGCAAAGCGGGTGGGCTTCGCTGGACGGGCAAGCGTCAACCGAAGGAGGATCAATATCCCGCACAAATGAAGCTGCGTTATGAAAAGCAGCTTAGAAAGGAGGAAACAGTCAATGGCATTTGTTCCGGTCCCGAAAGATCTTAACCGCGTCAAAACGAAGGTCATGTTCAACCTGACCAAGCGGCAACTCATTTGTTTTTCCATCGCTGCGGCGGTCGGCGTCCCGATCTTCTTTCTGGCGAAGGCGCATCTCGACTTGTCTACGGCGGCAATGCTGATGGTGGTGATCATACTCCCGTTCATCTTCTTCGCGCTTTACGAGAAGGACGGTCAGCCCGCCGAAAAGTATCTGTACCACATCGTACAGTCCATGTTCATCCGGGACAAGGTGCGTCCCTATCGCACTAACAATCTCTACGCTGAAATTCAGCAGAAAATCAAAGAACAGGAGGAATTGCAGCTTGAACAACAGCACAGCAAGGGCAAAGCCTAAGATGACCGTCAAGAACGGCGTCGTTTACGGCGATGCCCTTTCCGCTCAGGAAAAGAAGCGGATCGTCATGCAGAAGAAAAAGGCCAGGAAGGCAAAGAAAGTCCGCAAGTCCGCACAGCAGACCATCCCCTATGTGGAGATGTGCCGTGACGGTATCTGCAAGGTGAACAGCCGCCTCTACACGAAGTCCATCGCCTTTGAGGACATCAACTACCAGCTTGCGCAGAATGAGGACAAAACTGCCATCTTTGAGAACTGGTGCGACTTTCTGAACTACTTCGACAGCTCGATCTTCGTCCAGCTCTCCTTCATCAATCAGAAGGCAAGTCTCAATGAGTTCCGCAAACGCATCAACATCCCGGCGCAGGAGGACGCCTTCAACGACATCCGCTCCGAGTATTCCGGTATGCTGCAAAGCCAGCTCACCAAGGGCAACAACGGACTGGTCAAGAGGAAGTACATTACCTTCGGCATTGAGGCAGACTCCCTCCGCACGGCAAAGCCGAAGCTCGAACGCATTGAAACCGACATTCTCAACAACTTCAAAACTCTTGGTGTGAGAACGGAACCGCTGTCCGGCTATGAACGGCTGAAAGTGCTTCATGATGTATTCAACATGGACACCAATGAGCCGTTCCGCTTTTCCTTTGACATGGTAGCCCGGACGGGACTCAGCACGAAG
>ERZ832522.724-NODE-724-length-47775-cov-12.506035_pt1 | contig 47775 bp, 50 predicted proteins | sample MGYA00519951_ERZ832522 | MGnify/ENA primary metagenome ERZ832522 (study PRJEB31850, sample SAMEA3708728) | human gut metagenome | biome: human gut; feature: human-associated habitat; material: faeces | place: China | collected 2014 ... | reverse complement strand
CTCAGTTGGATAGAGTGACTGGCTACGAACCAGTAGGTCGGGGGTTCGAGTCCCTTCCGGCGTACCAAAACTCCGCAAGATTTATCTTGCGGAGTTTTGTTTTGCGCCTTTCCAATCGCCCGGCGTAGGCGCCGGCCTCTCGGGAAGGGACTTTGCTGCGAAAAAATATGCCACTGGCGTGTTTTTGCTTGCAAACTTCCGACGTACCAGAAAAGCAGTTGATTTCTCGTGAAATTGACTGCTTTTCTATTTCTATTCGGACTGCGCACCTGACACGCATTGACAAGCCGCGCAAAACAGCTATAATGGTAAAAAAGAGGAGGGAAAGCGGCATGCTCGACGAAAGAGATTTACAGGCGATCGCACAGATCATAGATTCAAAAATTCAAGAATCCGAACAACGTATGACTGCAAAAATTGAGGCGTCGGAACAGCGCATGGGCGCAAAAATCGAAGAATCTGCGAGTCAGACCCTGAAAGAAGCGATGCAGGGCGCCGCGGCTCTGATGGAGTCGTACTTTGAGCCGAAATTCAATCTGCTATTTGAAAATCAGCAGACCATGCTCGAAACGCTCGCGCCGAAGAGCCGGGTCGATGAGCTCGAGGAAGAGGTCTCTGTCCTGCGCTCGGTCGTCCGCCAGCACAGCCGGGATATTGAGCTGCTGAAGCACGCGTAAGAATAGCCGTAGGGCGTGGTCCCTGCGGCTTTGGCATAGAAAAAAGAAGCCTCCGGATATACCGGAGGTTCCTTTTGCTTTTATTGCGTCTCGCGCCATTTGCGGCAGCGTCTTGCTTTTTTGCGCCTTGTGACGGCGGCGGAAATGAGGAAGAAGGCGATGACAGCAGCAACGGCGGCAATGGTCAGGGCGAGATAGAGCATGGTGTTTGCGCCTTCTGTCTTGACCGAAAGCCACAGATCGTTCATTGTCTGTGTTGCCTCAATGCCGAGCTCTGCAAACGATTCGCTGCGCGCGAGCGTCTCGTCGTCGGGGTAGGAGACAGGGCTTTCAATGACCTCCTCGTCCATGTATTCCTTTGCAGCTGTCTCCGGCGTGGAGTAGCCGATGTAATCCAGATTTGCCGCCGAAACATCCGGACGGCAGAGGAAGTTGATGAACGCTTCCGCGCCCTCCTTGTTCTGGCAGCCCTTGGGGATGCACATGGCGTCAATAAAGATGTTGAAGCCCTCCTCGGGGAAGCTGAAGGCAAGGTCGGGGTTCTCCTCAACCATCGTCAGATAGTCGCCCGCATAATAGGGTGCGGCCCACGCTTCACCGCGCTCGAGCTTGTCGAAGATCTGGTCCATAACATAGGCCTGCAAAACAGGCTTCTGCGTGGCAAGTAGATCGGCGGTGTTCTTGAGCTCCTGCGCGTCTTCTGTATTGTAGCTGTAGCCAAGCATCGACTCGGCGATGGCGAACGCGTCGCGGGGATTATCGAACATGAGAAGCTTGCCGGCGTACTTGCTGTTCCAAAGGCAGCTCCAGCTCTTCGCGTCCTCGTCGGAAACGTACTGCGTGTTGTAGATCAGGCCGACCGTACCCCACGTGTAGGGAACGGAGTATTTGTTTTCCGGGTCATATGCCTGATCGCGGAACGCCCCGTCGATGTACTGGTAGTTCGGGGTGTTGGCAAAGTCAATGGGCTCGAGCATATCCTCGGAAATGAGCTTTGCGATCATGTAGTCCGAGGGGATGATCACATCATACGACGTGCCGCCGGTTTTGAGCTTCGTGTACATCGACTCGTTGGAGTCAAACGTCAGATAGTTGACCTTGATGCCGGTTTCCGCTTCGAACTCCTTGATGACGTCCATGCTGTCGTCCGTGCCGTCGGAGATGTACTGGCCCCAGTTATAGACCGTGATCTCGTTCTGCGCGGCAAGAGCCGTCGTGGGAAGCAGCGAGACAAGCAAAAACGTGAGAAGCAGGACAGAAAGAATTCTTTTTTTCATCAGTGGGCCCTCCTCTGCACGCCGTGCTGGACGCGCTTTTCACTGCGCGCCTGCAGGAGATTCATAACGACCATCAGGACCAGAATCACCACGAACATGAGTGTAAAGAGCGCATAGATCTTCGGCTGAATCGGCTTTTTGGTGTAGTTGTAGATCTCGACGGGAAGGGTGATGAAGCTCGAGCCCGTGACGAAATACGAAATGACGAAGTCGTCGAGGCTCATGGTAAAGGCCATCAGAGCGCCGGAGATAATACCGGGCATAATTTCGTGGATGACGACCTTTGTAAACGCCTGAAACGGCGTGCAGCCAAGGTCGAGCGCGGCCTCCTCCAGATCAGGGTCCATCTGCTGCAGCTTCGGCATGACGTTCAGGATGACATAGGGGAGATTGAACGTGATGTGCGCGATGAGAAGCGTCCAGAAGCCTAAGATCGAGTTGATTTTCAGCATCGTTCCCGTGAACGCAAACAAAAGCGCGAGGGCAACGCCCGTGACAATATCGGGGTTTGTCATCGGGATGTTCGTGAGCGTCATGACAGCCTTACGCATTTGGCCCTTCATCGAGTGGATGCCGACAGCGGCTATCGTGCCGAAGAACGTTGCGATGAGGCTTGAGAGGATCGCGATGATGAGCGAGTTTCGGAGCAGCGTCAGAAGCGCCTCGTCGCGGAAGAGGTTCGCGTACTGCCGGAAGGTGAAGCCCTTGAAGGTCGCAATGTCGAGGCCCTCATTGAACGAGGCCACAGCCAGCACGATCATTGGGACATAGAGGAAGATGAAGACCAGAACGGTCACTGTACGGTTAAAGTGCTTCATACTTTTGCCATGACCTCCTCTTCATCAGTTTCGCCGAAGCGGTTCATGATCGATACGCAGATGAAAATGAGAATCATCAGCACCAGGCTCATCGCCGCACCGAGGTTCGGGTTGTAGGCGGTCTTGAACTGGGACTCGATGACGTCGCCGATTAACGTCGTGCCGGTCGAGCCGAGTTTCTGGGAAATGTAGAATGTGGACACGGCGGGGACGAAGACCATCGTCAGTCCCGAGAGAATGCCGGGGCCGGAGAGCGGCAGGATAACCTTTGTGAACACCTGCTTGGGCGTGCAGCCAAGGTCCAGCGCCGCTTCGACAAGCCGCTTGTCGATCTTCATGATGACCGTGTACAAAGGCAGGATCATGTACGGCAGGTAGTTATAGACCATGCCGAGGATAACCGCGCCGTTCGAGCGGATGAGGGGCAGGGGAGAAAGACCGATCGAACGGATGAAGTTGTTGATGATGCCGGTATCCTCCAGCATCGCGACCCACGCGAGCGTGCGAAGCAGGAAGCTCATGCACATCGGGAGCATGATGAGCATCTCCAGAAACCGCTGCGTCAGCGGCTTGCACTGCGCGATGAAATACGCGACCGGGTAGCCGATGACAAGGCAGATAAGCGAGGCAAACAGGCTCAGCCAGATCGAGCGCAGGAAGATCGGGAGATACGTTCCCATGGAGGTGAGGTTTGCAAATGTAAACTCGCCTGTGATGGAGTCGGTGAGCGCGTAATAAAAGACGATGCAAAGCGGGATGAGCGTAAAGAGAATCATCCACACGATATACGGCGCGGAAAGAAGCTTACTCTTCATCTTCGGCTTCCTCCTGTGCGTCGGCGATCTCGTCGTATTCCGCACTGTAGGACGAATAGTCGCCGTAGAGACCAGAATATTCACTCTTGTGCATGATGTGAATATCCTCCGGGTTCAGGCGAATGCCGATGTAGGAGTCGACGGGGCAGTAGTCCGTCGTCTGGATGAGCCACTTGAAGCCCTTGAAGTCGACAATCGTATCATAGTGGACGCCCTTGAAGGTGACAGACGTCACCGTGCCGCAGAGGTGGCCCTCCTCGGGCGGGACAATGTCGATGTCCTCCGGGCGGATGACGACGTCGACCGGCTCGTTCTTCTCGAAGCCCTTGTCCACGCACTGGAATTTGCGGCCGAAGAACTTGACGAGGTAATCGTCCAGCATCACGCCATCCAAAATATTGGACTCGCCGATGAAGTCCGCGACAAACGCGTTCTTGGGCTCGTTGTAGATATCCTGCGGCGTGCCGATCTGCTGGATCTTGCCCTTGTTCATGACGACAATGGTGTCGGACATGGTAAGCGCTTCTTCCTGATCGTGCGTGACGTAGATAAATGTAATGCCCATGCGCTGCTGGATGTTTTTGAGCTCGTTCTGCATGTCCTTGCGGAGCCGCAGGTCGAGCGCGCCGAGCGGCTCGTCGAGCAGCAGCACCTGCGGCCGGTTCACGAGAGCGCGCGCAATAGCAACACGCTGCTGCTGGCCGCCGGAAAGAGACGTGACGCGCCGGTTCTCAAAGCCTTTGAGGCTCACGATCTCGAGCATCTCCGTCACGCGGTCATCGATCTCCTGTTCCGACAGCTTTGCTAGCCGCAGACCGAAGGCGATGTTGTCATATACGTCCAGATGGGGAAACAGCGCGTATCGCTGGAAGACCGTATTGATCTTTCGTTTATAGGACGGCACGTCGTTGATGCGCTGGCCATTAAAAAACACATCACCGGACGTAGGCGTCAGAAAACCACCGATAATTCGTAGCGTTGTAGTTTTTCCGCATCCACTGGGACCCAGCAATGTGAGGAACTCTTTGTTGTTGATGTACAGATTGATGCCGTCGAGAATGGTCTCGCCATCCTCAAATGTCATGGAAAGATTCGACAAGCGAATGAGCTTTTCGGACATTTATCATCCCCCGTTTCGTTATGTATTTTTGCATAGGAAATACGCGCAGGCTGTACCCCCGACGCGCACTAAGAGAAATATATATGGTACACCCCCCTTTGTCAATAAAAATCGTGAAAAATTCTGACGAAATTTATTGCAAAGAGGGGGAGATTATCAGGAAAAGTATTCAGAGACGAAACTTACGTCCGAAACCTGGAAGGTTTTGCCGTTCAGATAGGCAAGGCCGCCTGCGTCGGTGGTGAATTGGAAGGTGAGCTTGTAGGAATAAAGCGCCTGAATTTTGCGGTCGTACTGCTTATCGAGCTTCCCGTATTTTCCGTCTCCGAGCAGCGGCCAGCCCGCCGCCGCCATCTGCGCCCGGATCTGGTGCGTCCGGCCGGTAATAAGCTCGCACTCGACAAGAGACAGTCCGTTCCTCGATTGCAGCACCTGATATTTTGTTGCGCAGGTCTTCGCACCCTTCTGGGGCGTTTTCGTGACATAGACGCGGTTCTTGACGGCGTCCTTAAATAGGTACCCTTCTAACGTCCCGGCGGTTGGCTTCGGCGTTCCATGGACGATACACAGATATCGCTTGTCGATCTCCCGGTCTTTGATCTTTTGGTTCAGAATGCGCAGCGCCTCGGCGGTTTTCGCTGCGATGACGATGCCGCCGGTGTTTCGGTCGATGCGATTGCAGAGCGCAGGCGTGAACGCGTTTTCCTCCCGCGGCCGCCATTCGCGCTTGGCGTACAGATAGGCCTGAATGTGGTCGATGAGCGTCTTACCGTATTCCGAGCCGTCATAAGGGTGGACGGCTTGTCCGGGCTTTTTGTCGACGAGCAGAATATTTTCGTCCTCATAGACAATATTGAGCTTCGGCGCGTTAACCGTGAGGTAGGCATTTTCCTGCTTGGGGGTGTCAAAAAACTCGTCGTTGATGTAAAGCTGGACCGTATCGCCGAGATGGAGCCTCGTATCGCGTTCTGCTCGCTTGCCGTTTATCTTAATGCGCTTGAGGCGGATGTATTTTTGAAGCAGCGAAGCGGGGAGCAGCGGAACGGATTTTGAGACGAACCGGTCGAGGCGCTGGCCCTCGTCGTTTTTGCCGATGGAAAGTTCCTTCATATCGAAATCTCCTTGTCAAAATGGAGCCTTTTTATATAGCAACGTGATTTTATCATGGCTTCGCGGCGGTGTAAAGCGCGGGCTTTGCGGGAATTTTGAAAAAAGGCAAAAATTTTTGGAAAAAGCATTTGACTTTCCGGCCTTCTTTCGATATAATATCCATCGCACGATTATGGATTGGAGGGCGCTATGCTGCTGGAACTTCGCAAGCTTATGACGAGCCCCGGCGAAACGCTGCCCTTTGAGACGAGCGTCGATTTAAGCGACATGCCGTTTGGCGGCTGCAAGCCGGTAACAGAGCCCGTCCTTGCAAAAGGACAGGTGCGGAACACGGCGGGCGTGTTGGAGATGACCGGCACGGTCGAGACGGTTCTGCATGGGATCTGCGACCGCTGCGCGACGGCGTTCACAAGGCCTGTGCAGTACCCGCTTCGCGCGGTGCTGACAACGGAGCCGGAGAGCGACGACTTTGAAGACCCTTGGGTCTTCGAGCTTCAAAACGACTGCGCGGATCTCGACGACATCGTGACCACCACCTTTGTGCTGAACATGGACAGTAAACTCCTGTGCAGCGAAGATTGCAAAGGACTCTGCTCCCGGTGCGGAGCAAACCTGAACCTTGGGCCTTGCAGCTGCAAGCCCGAACCCGATCCCCGCTTTGCTGCCTTACAGCAGTTATTGGACAAAAAGTAGACAATGTGCCTTACGGCATTTCAACCAAGGAGGTGTACCAAATGGCAGTACCCAAGAGAAAAGTATCCCGCGCGAGAAGAGATAAGAGACGCAGCTCCCACTGGAAACTGGCGATCCCGGGCGTTGTTGCTTGCCCCAAGTGTGGCGAGCCCCGCCTGCCTCACAGAGCCTGCAAGGCTTGCGGCTATTACAATGGCCGTGAAGTCATTTCTGTTGAAGCTAAGTAAGTTCGCTCGATACGAGAATGAGAGGGAGGTTGTGCGCAACCTTCCTCTATTTCTTATCTTTTCGAACTGGGCGAAAGCGGACAGCGTTGTCCGCTCCGATTAACCTGAGTGGAGCTTCCTATGAAAAGGGGGAAAATCTATGGCAAAACCGATTGTAGCAATCGTAGGCCGGCCGAACGTCGGCAAATCGATGCTGTTTAATAAACTGACCGACAAGCGCATGGCGATTGTCGAGGACACGCCGGGCGTGACGCGCGACCGGATCTATGGCGAATGCGACTGGAACGGGCGGAGCTTCGCGCTCGTCGATACCGGCGGCATTGAGCCGGGCACAAGCAGCGAGATGCTGAAGTTTATGCGCCGGCAAGCTGAGATCGCGATCGAGACCGCGACGGTTATCATTATGGTCGTGGACGTAACGGTCGGACTGACCGCTGCTGACAGCGAAGTCGCAGCGATGCTCAAAAAGTCCAAAAAGCCCGTCGTTCTGGCTGTCAACAAGTGCGACCGCACGGGCGGCGTGAACCCGGAGGTCTACGAGTTTTATTCGCTGGGGCTTGGCGATCCGATCGAAGTTTCCGCTGTCCACGGTCACGGTACGGGCGATATTCTGGACGCGTGTGTGGAAAACTTCCCGGAAACGGACGATGAAGAATACGACGAGGACGTCATCAAGGTTGCCATCATCGGCAAGCCCAACGTCGGCAAGTCGAGCCTTCTCAACCGGATCTTGGGCGAAGAGCGCGTGATCGTCTCCAACATCGCCGGTACGACGCGCGATGCGATCGACAGCTATTTTGAAAACGAGTTCGGCAAGTACCTGTTCATCGACACCGCCGGTATGCGCCGCAAGTCCAAGGTCGACGATGCGGTCGAGAAATACTCCAACCTGCGTTCTGTCTCAGCCATTGAGCGCGCGGACGTGTGCCTGATTCTGATTGATGCGAACGAAGGCGTGACCGAGCAGGACACGAAGGTCGCCGGGCTCGCCCATGAGGCGGGAAAGGCCTGCATCATCGTCGTCAACAAGTGGGACATGGTCGAAAAAGACACGAATACGATGCAGAAGATGACGGACGATATCCGTCGAGACCTGAGCTATATGACCTACGCGCCGGTGCTGTTTATTTCCGCGCTTACCGGCCAGCGGGTTGACAAGCTCTTCGAGATGGTCAACGCCGTTTCCAACCAGAACTCCATGCGCATTACGACCGGCATGCTCAACAACATTCTTGAAGATGCGACCGCGCGCGTCCAGCCGCCCACGGACAAGGGAAGACGCCTCAAGATCTACTACATGACGCAGGTCGGCGTGAAGCCGCCGCACTTTGTGATCTTCTGCAACGACGCAAGGCTATTCCATTTCTCCTACCAGCGCTATCTGGAGAACCAGATCCGCGCCGTCTTCGGCCTTACCGGAACGCCCATCAAGATCACCATCCGCCAGAAGGGCGACAAGGAAGAAATCTGACAAAAAGCATTCCCGGGAGAAGTGCGTCTTCTTCCGGGAATTTTGGAAAAGGGGAGAGGCATATGAAACTGGAGGAACGCAGCGTCACGTTACGAGATGGCACTCTCGCATTGCTTCGCAGTCCGCAGCCCTCGGACGCGGAGCAGCTGAACGCATATCTGCGCCTGACAAGCGCTGAGACGCACTTCATGGTGCGCTACCCCGAAGAGTGCAGCCAGTCCACAGAGGCCGCGCAGAAGCGCTTGCAGGCGATGCTGGATAGCGAAAGAAACTTCATGCTGGCTGCATTCATAGACGGCGAGCTCGTCGGAAACTGCGGCGTGAACGAAATTGCCGACCGCCTCAAAATGCGCCACCGTGCGGAGCTCGGCATTTCCATCAAGAAAAAAGCCTGGGGCCTCGGCCTCGGTACGATTCTGATTTCCCGTGCGTTGGAGCAGGCGAAGGAAAACAGATTTACGCAGGTGGAGCTCGGCGTGTTTGCCGACAACGAGCGCGCCATCGGTCTTTACCGGAAGCTCGGTTTTACCGAGATGGGACGCATTCCAAAGGCGTTTTGCCTCAAAGACGGCACGTACCGCGACGAGGCGCAGATGGTGAAGTTTCTGTAGGCACATCCTTCGTAGGGGCGGACGACTCTGTCCGCCTGCAGAAAAAACCGATTTTACGGAAAACCATGGCGAATACGTAACTTCCCAAGGGCGGACAGGGACGTCCGCCCCTACGGGATATCCAAAGACAACGCGTAGGGGGCGATGCCCACATCGCCCCGGCGGAATGCACGCGTTTATACGGGAATCTCCGACAAATCCGTAACGTTTCTTGGGCCGATGTGGGCATCGGCCCCTACGGCATGGTTGGAAGCAACGTCGAAGAATAGAGAAAGTATGCGAATTCACGATCGGAAGCAGCGGCGGAGCGTAGAAAAAGAGCAAGCCGATCGGCTTGCTCTTTCAGCTGCTTGGTAATTAGATTGCGCGCTCAACCTTGTTCGAGCGGAGGCATCTTGTGCAGACGTAAACATGGCGCGGAGTACCGTCAACGATCGCCTTGACACGCTTGACGTTGGGCTTCCATGCACGGTTGGATCTTCTGTGAGAATGGGAGACCTTAATGCCGAACGTAACGCCCTTGCCGCAGATATCGCACTTTGCCATCAGTTGCACCTCCTTGCCATTGGAAAATCAGGTAATAACGCCTTAAAGCGCCGACAAATATAATAGCAGAAGTCTTTCAAAAATGCAAGCAAAATTTCCGCGAAAAATGAAAAAATTTCTTGCGCCCGGGCGTATGCATTTCGAGGTTGCCAAAACGGGGCGAATTCGCTATAATACAAGGACTAGCTATTGTGGTTTAGCTGCGCGTCTACCGGCGGTATACGTGCGGAACCGGAAAGAGAGGAAGCGGCGATGGCTTCGACGTATTCTGTCCCCCTGTCTGAGCTCGTAAGCGAGTTCGACCTGAACTTTTTCTACAAATCCTCCGACTATGAAAAAATCCACGTCACGGTCGACGATGTGAGCCGGCCGGGCCTTCATCTGGCGGGGTTCTTCGACCATTTTGAGCCGATGCGGATCTACGTCTGCGGCACGGTCGAGATGGCATATCTGCAAAAGCTGTCCCACGAGGAGCGGACGGTGATCTTCGACCGCTTTTTGTCCTATAAAATCCCGGTGCTTATGATCGCAAGGGGCTACGAGCCGCTGCCGGAATGCCTCGAGATGGCGAAAAAGTACGATGTAACAGTCCTTGGCTCCCATGCGGCCACGTCCTACGTCGTCTCAAGCCTCATTACCTACCTCAAGCAGGCGCTTGCCCCGCGCGTCACGCGCCACGGCGTTCTGGTTGAGATTTCGGGCGAGGGCATTTTAATTAACGGCGACAGCGGCATCGGCAAGAGCGAGACGGCCATCGAGCTTGTCAAGCGCGGACACCGCCTGATTGCGGACGATGCGGTCGAGATCCGGAAGGTATCGTCCCGGCAGCTCGTCGGCAATGCACCCGAGGTGCTGCGGCACTATATCGAGCTGCGCGGCATCGGCGTTATCAACGTCGCCAAGCTCTTCGGTATGGGCGCAGTCAAGGACAGCTGCAACATTGACCTCATCATCAACATGGTTCCCTGGCGCGATGGAGAGGCGTATGACCGCCTTGGCATTGAGACGCAGTACACCGAAATTCTCGACGTGAAGGTTCCATCCATCACCATCCCGATCACGCCCGGGCGGAACCTTGCCGTCATCTTCGAGGTCGCGGCCATCAACAACCGCCAGAAGCGCATGGGCTACAACGCCGCGCTCGAGTTCACCGAGCAGATGGGCAAGTTCTTCGCAAACAAGGACGACTAAATTTCTCAAAATAGCTGACGCTATTTCGAGAAAGGGCATTGCGCCTCAACTGCGCGCATAATTTTGCACCAAGGCGCAAAATTCCACACTTGCGAGGCGAGCAGTATGTTTCCGGTCAGCGAAGCCGCCGGATAACATGATTTTGATTTTATTTCGCCCTGCGGGGCGAAACTCTGCGAGGCTAATATAAGGTGCCGCATGGATTATTTTTCCGTGCGGCATTTTTGCTGTTTCCTTTCGCGCGGCTTTGTGGTATGATAGAAACTGAAAAATTGTCCACCCGGAGGCGTTTATGATCGACTGGAAGGAACTTTCAAACGAAATGCGTCAGGCGATGCCTGATTTGAAAATACTTGAGGAAGAGCCGCTCGCGCGGCACACGTCGTTCCGCATCGGCGGTCCTGCGGCTATTTTTGCGCAGCCCGCAACGGTCGATGAACTGTCGAAGCTTTTGCGGTTTCTCGCGGCGCGCGGAATTTCGCCCCGGATCCTCGGCGCGGGAACGAATGTGCTCGCCCCGGACGAAGGTCTGCGTGGGGTCGTGATCTGCACAAAGGACGCGCTGACAGGGCTTTGTGACCTTGGCGGCGGGAAAATCGAAGCTTACGCAGGAGAGACGCTTTCCAAAACGGCGGTCTTCGCGCGGAATCTGGGGCTTACCGGGCTGGAGTTTGCGCACGGCATTCCCGGCACGGTCGGCGGCGGGATTTATATGAACGCGGGCGCGTACGGCGGAGAGATGAAGCAGGTCGCCATGGAGACGACGGTTCTCACGATGGACGGCGAGACGCGCGTATTTGCGGGGGAGGCGCAAGGGTTTGCCTACCGCACGAGTGCGTTTGAAAGTTTCCCCGCAATCATCGTGAAAACAGTCTTTCAGCTTGCGCCGGGAAGCAAGGAGGAAATTTCCGCGCGCATGCAGAAGCTCATGGAAAAGCGCCGTGTGTCGCAGCCGCTGGAGCTTCCCTCGGCGGGCAGTACGTTCAAACGGCCGGAGGGTGCGTATGCTGGCGCACTCATTCAGGGTGCAAACCTTAAGGGCATATCCGTCGGCGGCGCGTGCGTGTCGGAAAAGCACGCGGGCTTTGTCGTGAATACCGGCGGCGCGACGGCGCGGGACGTGAAGGCGCTGATCGAACTGGTACAAAAGAAAGTTTTTGAGGCTTCCGGTTATTCCTTACAGCCGGAGGTTCGCATCTGGTAGGAGGGTACCATGCAATTTATCATCATTTCGGGGCTTTCCGGCGCGGGCAAGAGCAGAGCCGCGTCCGATCTGGAGGACCTCGGCTTTTACTGTGTGGATAACATGCCGGCGGAGATGATCCCGCAGTTCGCGAGCCTGTGTCTTGCGACTAAGGGCCGGTATGAAAAGGTCGCGTTGGTGACGGATGTGCGCAGCAGTATGACGTTTGACTCTCTTTTTCAGTCGCTCGACAAACTCGATGAAATGCACCTGGAGTATGCGATTTTCTTCATCGAGGCCAGCACCGAGGTCATCATCAAGCGCTTTAAAGAGACGCGCCGCCTGCACCCCTTGATGCGCGACGGTACGCCCGTTTTGCAGGCCGTCGAGCGCGAGCGGCAGCTGTTAGAGCCCGTCCGGACACGCGCCAGTGCGATTATCGACACGACGAATCTTTCAACCGGGAAGCTCCGCGGAAAACTCATTGACCTTGTCGCGGGCGGCGTGCGCGAACGGGCGATGCACGTGACGGTTCTGTCGTTCGGCTTTAAATACGGCCTGCCGCTGGATGCGGACTTGGTTTTCGATGTGCGGTTCCTGCCGAATCCTTATTATATTCCAGAGCTCAAAGCACTCACGGGGCTCGATGAGCCGGTACGGAATTTCATTTTCCAGTACCAGCAGACGAAGGATTTTTTGGAGAAAACCGAGGATCTGCTGGCGTTTCTGCTGCCAAACTACGTGGACGAAGGGAAGACCGACCTTGTCATCGCCGTCGGCTGCACGGGAGGGCAGCACAGGTCATCCTGCATCGCAAAGGAGCTCTGCGACTTTATCTCCAAGCGCGGCTATGTGGCAAATCTCACGCACCGCGACATGAGCCGGAACAGGGGGTGAGCGCATGGCGGAGATGGAAAACGTCCGATTATACGAGCCAAAAAAGCGCATGGCGCACATCGTCGCGATTGGAGGCGGCCATGGGCTCTCTGCGATGCTGCGCGGGCTCAAGCGCTACACAAAATACATTACGGCGATTGTTACCGTCGCGGATGATGGCGGCGGCTCGGGGATGCTCCGGGAAGACCTTGGCATGCTGCCCCCGGGCGATATTCGAAACTGCATTATGTCTCTTGCGAACACCGAGCCCACGATGCAGAAGCTTCTGAACTACCGCTTCACCGAGGGAAGCCTCGCGGGGCAGAGCTTCGGCAATCTCTTTTTGGCTGCGATGAACGGCATCTCGGGCTCTTTTGACGAGGCCGTGCACCGCATGGGAGACGTTCTTGCCATCACGGGAAGAGTTCTTCCGGTCACGAACCAGAACGTACATTTAGAGGCGGAATTTGACAATGGCTCCCGGTGTCTTGGCGAGAGCAAGATTTTCTACGCGAAAAAGCTCAACGACTGCCGCATCCGGAAAATCCGCCTCGTCCCCGAGCATCCGCAGCCGCTTCCTGATGCGTTAGAGGCCATTGCGGACGCGGACGTGATCGTTTTGGGACCCGGCAGTTTATACACAAGCATCATCCCGAATTTTCTCGTTGACGGCATTTCCGAAGCGGTCTCCCGCGCGCGGGCGCTCAAGTGCTATGTGCTCAACATCATGACGCAGGACGGCGAGACGGACGGTTATACAGCGGCTGACCACATCAAAGCGATTTTTGCCCACGCGGGCGAGGACGTGATGGACGTGTGCATCGCGAACAACCGGAAGGTTTCGGCAGAGTTTCTCGAGCCGTACCGGAAAGAGGGCGTGGAGCAGATCCTTGCCACACGCGAGGAGGTCGAGCAGCTCGGCGTTGCGCTGCGGGAATTTCCCGTCTGCACGCCGGGGCGCTACATCCGGCACAATCCGGACGAGCTGGCGCGGGCGATCCTCTCCGTCTGGCAGGAATTCAGAACATACGAACGATAGGATACTTACTTACGTGGAGGACTTATGTCTTTTTCATCCAACGTCAAAGCGGAGCTCTGTAAAGATAGTATGGGCCGCAAATCCTGCGCGGTGGCAGAGAGCTACGGCGTGCTGCTTTACTGCAACACGTTTACAAGCGCAGAGATCCGCATCATCACCGAAAGTCGTGATTTTGCCGCGCGTCTTCCAAAGCTTTTCAAAAGGGCGTTCGGCGTTTCGTTTGACGCTGAGCCCGCGCCGGAGGACCGGGGGAAGCTTCAGTTTGCGATCACGGCGGAGGAAAAAATTGCGAAAATTTTTGATACGCTGCAAATGGACCTCAAATCCAGTCTGACGCTGCATGTGAACTTTGGGATGCTGGAAGAGGAAGCGGAATGCATGGCATATCTCAGAGGCGCGTTTCTCGCCGGCGGCTCGGTCACGGACCCGACGAAGCGCTACCATCTGGAGATGACCACGTCGCACTACAAGGTCAGCCGGGAGACCTGCGCGTTACTCATCGAGTGCGGCTTTTCTCCGAAGGAGCTGACGCGCGGCGGCAACAATATTTTATATTTCAAGCAGAGCGACTACATCGAAGACTTTTTAACGGCCATCGGCGCGCAGGTGTCGGCCATGGGCGTGATGGAGGCGAAGGTCGAAAAAGACCTGCGAAACGGCGTCAACCGCCGCGTCAACTGCGAGACGGCGAACTTGACTAAGGTCGTCGACGCGTCCATGGGGCAGATGGCGGCCATCCGCGCGCTGGAAGAGGCCGGGGAACTGGATAAGCTCCCCGGAAAGCTACGAGAGACCGCGCTTTTGCGCAAGGAAAACCCCGAGGCGACGCTCCAGGAGCTGGCCGCGATGTTAGAGCCGCCTATCACAAAATCCGCCATCAACCACCGTATGCGAAAGCTATTGGAGCTTGCGCGCGCATTGGAGGAGTAAGTTATGAGCTTTGTCCATCTGCATGTTCATACGGAGTACAGCCTGCTTGACGGCGCGTGCCGCATCGCAGGACTAATGGACCGGGTCAAGGAGCTGGGGCAGGACGCGATTGCCATCACCGACCACGGCGTGATGTACGGCGCGATCGACTTTTACAAGGCGGCGAAGGCAGCGGGCGTGAAGCCCATCATCGGCTGCGAGGTCTATGTCGCGCCCAGAACGCGCTTTGACAAGGTGCACGCGCTTGACCGCGAGGCATACCACCTGGTGCTGCTCTGCGAAAACGAGACGGGCTACCGGAACCTCAGCTATATGGTATCCCGCGGCTTTTTAGACGGCTTTTATAACCGCCCGCGTGTGGATATGGAATTGCTTCGTGAGCACCACGAGGGACTCATCGCGCTTTCGGCGTGTCTCGCTGGCAAGCTTCCGCAGCTTCTCATGCAGGGGGACTATGAGGGCGCAAAGAAAGCGGCGCTCGAGCACGCGGAGATTTTTGGACCGGACCACTATTATCTGGAGCTCCAGAACCACGGCCTGCCCGAGCAGCCGAAGGTGAACCAGCAGCTCGTGCGGCTCTCAGAGGAGACGGGGCTGCCGCTCGTCGCGACGAACGACGCGCACTATCTGCGGCAGGAGGACGCGAAAACTCAGGACGTTCTCATGTGCATCCAGATGGGAAAGACCGTCGACGATACGAACCGCCTGAAATTTGAAACACAGGAGTTCTATATAAAGTCTGAAGCGCAGATGCGCGAGCTTTTCTCTGCGTATCCCGAGGCGCTGGAAAACACGGCGCGGATTGCCGAACGCTGCAACGTCGAGTTTACGTTCGGCAAATACCATCTGCCGGAATTCAAGCTCCCGGCGGGCTACGATTCTCTGACGTACCTGAAAGAGCTCTGCGACAAGGGCTATAAGGAACGCTACGGCGACGAGCATCCCGAGTACCGGGCGCAGATGGACTACGAAATTGACATGATCGAGAAGATGGGCTTTACGGACTACTTCCTGATCGTGTGGGACTTTGTGAATTTCGCGAAAAGCGCGGGCATTCCGGTCGGCCCCGGGCGCGGCAGCGCGGCAGGCTCGATGGTAACGTATGCGCTTCATATCACAGAGATCGACCCCATGAAGTATGGCCTCTTCTTCGAGCGCTTTTTGAACCCTGAGCGCGTGACGATGCCCGATATCGATATGGACTTCGGAGACACGAGAAGAGGCGAAGTTGTCGACTATGTGCGGCAAAAATACGGAGACGACCATGTCGCGCAGATCGTGACCTTCGGCACCATGGCGGCCAGAGGCGCAATCCGGGACGTCGGCCGGGCGCTCAACTTTACGTTCGCGGAGACAGACGTGGTTGCAAAGCTCGTTCCGTCCACGCTCCATATGACGCTCAAAGAGGCGCTGCGCGTGTCTCCGCGGCTCAAAGAAATGTACGATGAGGACCCGCGCGTCAAAAACCTCATCGATACAGCCATGGCGCTCGAGGGCATGCCGCGCAACACCTCGACACACGCGGCGGGCGTTGTCATTACGAGACTTCCAGTCTACGACTACGTGCCGCTTGCAACGAACGATGAGACGACCGTCACGGAGTACACCATGACGACTCTCGAGGAGCTCGGCCTTCTCAAGATGGACTTCCTCGGTCTGCGGAACATTACGGTCATCGACGACGCAATTTCCGACATCCGCAAAACGGAGCCGGACTTTTCCATGGCCAGAGTCACGGACAACGACCCGAAGGTCATGGAGATGCTGACGCAGGGAAGAACGGCGGGCGTGTTCCAGATGGAATCGACTGGCATGACAAGCGTCTGCGTGGGGCTGAAGCCGCAGTCCATTGAAGATCTCTCCATCATCGTTGCAGCATATCGACCGGGGCCGATGGACTCCATTCCACGGCTCATCGCCTGCAAAAATGACCCGAAGCTCGTCAAATATAAGCATCCGTCCTTGGAGCCCATCCTGTCCGTCACCTACGGCTGTATTTTGTATCAGGAGCAGGTCATTGAGATCTTCCGCAAGCTGGCGGGCTACTCTCTGGGGCAGGCCGACATGGTGCGCCGCGCGATGAGCAAGAAAAAGGTCAAGGACATCGAAAAAGAGCGCGGCGCTTTTTTGCACGGCGACCCCACGCGCGGTATCGTCGGCTGTGAGGCAAATGGCATTCCGGCGCAGGTCGCAGAGTCTATCTACAACGAAATGTACGACTTTGCGAACTACGCGTTCAACAAGGCGCACTCGGTCTGCTACGCAGTCATCGCCTACCAGACGGCATGGTTCAAATACTACTATCCCCGGCAGTATATGGCGGCGCTTATGACCTCGGTCTTAGACAGCTCGACGAAGATTTCCGAGTATATCGCCGAGTGTAAGGCGATGGGAATTGCCGTGCTGCCGCCCGATATCAACGAGTCGAACGACCATTTTACCGTCGTTCCCGGCGGGATTCGCTTTGGCCTTGCCGCAATTAAAAACATCGGACGCGGATTTATCCAGAAGGTCATGGCCAACCGCAAGCAGGAGGGACCGTTTACAGGGCTCGAGAACTTCTGCCAGCGGATGTACGGCACGGACCTCAACAAGCGCGCGCTCGAGAACCTCATCAAATGCGGTGCGTGCGACTGCTTCGGGCTCAGGCGCTCGCAGCTGCTGCAAATTTACGAGGCGGTCATGGATACCGTCGCGGCGGGAAAGCGCAAGAATGTTGACGGGCAAATCGGGCTCTTTGACCTCAGCGGAAGCGATGACGATGCGCCCGTTCCCGAGGTGCATGTACCGGATCTTCCCGAGCTTCCGCCGGACGAACGCATGAAGCTCGAGCGCGAGACGACGGGTCTTTATCTTTCCGGGCATCCGATGGACGCGTACCGCGAGAAGCTCAAGGGCGCAAACGTTGTGAGCATCGGCGCGATTTTGGAGAGCTTTTCCGAGCATACAGACGAGTTCAGCGACGAACAAGTCGTGAACATCGCGGGCATTGTCCAGAACGTCAAGATGAAGACGACGAAGAATCAGTCGATGATGGCCTATGTGACGCTGGAGGATGATACGGGCTCAATGGAGCTTCTGACGTTTTCCAATGCGCTCGGGCAATATGGCTCGCTTTTATATGAAACGTCAGCCGTCGTTATTTCCGGCCGCATTTCCGTTCGCGATGACAAAGACCCGCAGATGGTTGTGAACCGCGTGTGGAAGCTTGCGGACTTTGACGCGAAGGGCGAGGCACGGGCAGAGTCCCGGCAGGCGCTGGCAAGCAAGACGCTCTATCTCAAAATCGCCCACACGGGACAGAAGGGCAGCGAAAAAATCGTCCCGATCCTCAACATGTTCCCCGGCCAGGTTAAGACCGTCATTTACTACGCCGACACCGGCGTTCGCATGGGCGGGCGGTGCATGCCGGAGGAAATCATGCTGGAGGAGCTGCGCGGGCTGCTCGGCGAAAAAAATGTCGTTCTCAAATGAGGATTATTTTACAAAACCGCTACACATCTGTAACAAATTGTGATACAATGAGTTGCGATGTTATGTAAAGGGAAGGAGTGAGGGGAGATGCGGCGGAAAAAACTCGCGCTTTTGAGCTTGGCGGCGCTTTTTTGTCTGCTGCTCTCGGGCTGCTTTGTCAAGACCGTCGACGAGCTCTATACGCTGCCCCGGCACTCCGACGAATATGACAATCTGCAAAAGGCCATCGACGAGGTGATGGCGGCAGCCGGGTGCGAATACTGCGCGCCTGTCTCCGGCAGCAATCAGCAGTCGGTGCAGCTGGCAGATCTGGACGGCGACGGAGAGGAAGAGGCGATCGTCTTCGCAAAAACCTCCGATGAAAAGCCGCTCAAGGCGTACGTCTTCGATAAAATCGACGGCGCATATCAGAATATTTCCGTCATCGAGGGAAACGGCGCGGCGTTTGCGCGGGTCGAGTATGTGGACCTGGACGGCGAGCCGGGGCTCGAAATTCTCATCGGCCGGCAGCTGAGCGACCAGGTTTTGCAGTCGGTGAGCGCCTACTCGCTGGAGGATGGAGAAATCGTCCGGCTGATGACGGCGAGCTATAGCCAGTTTACGACCTGTGACCTCGACAATAACGGCATGACCGATCTGTTTTTGCTGCGCTTCGACGCGGAAAAAAAGCAGGGGACGGCAGAACTCTATCGCTACCGGAAGGGCCTGATGGAAAAGGGGCAGGAAATCCCGCTTTCATCCAGCGCCGTCTCGGTCAAGCGCATCATGACGGGCGCGGTCGCCTACAACATTCCGGCTGTGTTCGTTACAAGCGCACAGGAAGAGGATTCTCTTGCGACGGACGTGTTCATCTTCCGCGGCGGGACGTTCCAGAATGTCAGCGCGCTTGACGATACGCAGCAGACGGTCCGAAATCCGTTTGCCTACGCGTGCGATATCAATTCTGATGGCCTCGTGGAGCTTCCGGAGCTCGTTTCGCTTCCGGCGGCGGATGCGGCAGGGGAGACATACTCGCTCATCCGCTGGTACCATCTGGGTCTGGACGGAAAGCGCGAAATTGTGCTTCGCACGTATCACCGCTTCTCGGGCGGCTGGTATGTGGAAATCCCGGAGAGCTGGGACGAACGCGTGACGATCAGCCGTGCAGAGAAGATCGAGGGCGCGCGGGGCGCGCTGACGTTCTCGTATTGGAACGGCTCGGCGCAGGTCGCCCCGATTTTTACGATCTACGCCTTCACGGGCGAAAAGCGCCTCGAGCGCGCGCAGGAAGATGGAAGGTTCCTGCTTCTGGAGCAGCCGGATGTTTGCTTCTCCGCACAGCTCGGGACGGCGGCGCAGGCACAGGAGCTGACGCCCGACGCACTGCGGCAGATGTTCCATATCATACATGTCGACTGGAATACCGGTGAGACGTAAGGAGAATTCTGGTTTATGAAAAAAGTATTGATTCTTGAAGATGAGGTCAGTATCCGAAGTTTTGTTGTTATTAACCTCAACCGCGCGGGCTACGAGGTCATCGAAGCCGGAACGGGCATGGAGGCGCTGGAGAAGCTCAAGGAGCATCCGGACGTCGGCGTTGCGATTCTGGATATTATGCTGCCGGACATCGACGGATTTGAGGTCTGCCGGAACATCCGGGCGACGGATAAGAAGATTGGCATCATTATGTTAACCGCAAGAAGCCAGGAGATGGATAAGGTCACGGGCCTCATGACCGGCGCGGACGACTATATGACAAAGCCGTTCAGCCCTGCCGAGCTCACCGCGCGTATCGACGCACTCTACCGGCGCATCGGCAGCGACACGCAGTCCGATTCCGTCGAGCTCACGCAGGGGCCGTTTGTGCTCAATACGCGCAACCGGACGCTAGACAAAGAAGGCAAGCGCATCAAGCTCACGCAGGTGGAGTATGCCATCATGAAGCTTTTTATGCAGAATCCCGGGCGTGCGCTTTCGAGAGAGGATATTTTAACGACGGTTTGGGGCCGCGACTATGACGGCGAGCTCAAAATCGTCGATGTGAACATCCGCCGCCTGCGCATCAAAATTGAAGACGACACGGCAAATCCCGTCTATATCACGACTGTCTGGGGCTTTGGATACAAATGGGGCGTCTGAGCGATGTCATCAAACAGGCCGCGCCGAAGCGCCGGAAGCTCGCGGGGCTCGAGCGGCGGTGGCTGGTCAATAACGTCAGCGTCATGGTCGTGTTGGCCGCTTTGTGCGTGGCGGCCATTACGCTGAGCCTTGGCGCGTATTATTACTCTAACGTGCGATCAGGGCTGGAGGCGAAAGCGAAGACGACCACCGACTTTTTCAGCAACTACATCAGCCAGAGCTACAACGAGTATTATCAGTCCTGCATCCAGTTTGCCGAGACGTTTGAAGACAAGGACAAGCTGGAACTGCAGTTCATCAGCGCGAGCGGCAAGCTGGTCGCTTCCTCGTACGGCGAGTTTGCGGGCAAAAGTCCCGAGACGCCTGACATTCAAGAGGCCATCACGACCGGAAAGCTTGCGCGCTATCAGGGGCGCGACCCCGACACGCACGAGCGGATTTTAGCGGTATCGAGTCCGATGATCTACTCCAACGGCGAGGTCATCGGTGTGCTGCGTTATGTCACGGGGCTTAAAAACGTCGACCGGCAGGTGCTCATGATCGGCCTCATTGCGCTTACGGCGGGGCTCATTTTCATCGCGTCGATGTTTTTTATCAGCAGCTTCTTTATCCGCTCGATCATCGAGCCCGTGACGGAGATCACCGCGACGGCCAAGCGCATTGCGGCGGGCTCCTACGGTGTGCAGATCCCGAAGCATTATGACGACGAGATCGGAGAGCTGGCTGACACGATTAACGACATGTCCGTCAAAATCGGGCAGTCCGAGAAGACGCAGTCGGAGTTTATGTCATCCGTTTCCCATGAACTGCGCACGCCGCTGACGGCAATTTCCGGTTGGGGCGAGACGCTCCTGTCGTCCGGCAATTTAGAGCCCGAGACCCGGCGCGGCATGCTGATCATCCTGCGCGAGGCCAAAAGGCTTACGGGCATGGTCGAAGAGCTCTTGGAATTTACCCGTATGCAGGACGGCCGGTTTACCCTGACGGTAGAAAAGGCCGATCTGCTTGCCGAGTTTGAAGATACCGTCTTCATGTACGGCTCGCGGCTCAAGCAGGAGGGCATTGCGCTCGAGTATGAGCCCTGCGAGGAAGAAATTCCGGAAATTCCGTGCGATGTTGCCCGTATGCGGCAGGTGTTTTTGAATGTCCTTGACAACGCGGCCAAGCACGGCGGCGACGGAAAGCGCATCGTGGCGTCAATCGGACTCGAGTCCGGGCAGATCGTCGTGCGCATCCGGGACTTTGGCCCCGGCATTCCGGAAGAAGAATTGCCGCACGTCAAAATGAAATTTTACAAGGGAAGCTCCAAGGCGCGCGGCAGCGGCATTGGCCTTGCCGTGTGCGAGGAAATCGTCACCATGCACGGCGGCACGATCACGCTCGAAAACGCCGAGGGCGGCGGTACCCTTGTGACCATCTCCATCCCCACGGGGGAAGAATAGAGGCAGTTTATGCAGAAAAACAATCAGCCTGCCAGCCAGGAAAAGTTCAAGACCTTGATCGGCGGGCAGGCGCTCATCGAAGGGATTCTGATGCAGGGACCCGACAAGCGAGCTATCGTCGTACGCGGGCCCGAGGGTCTTGTGCAAAAGGTCGAACCGATCAAAAAGAAGACGGGCATTCTCACGTGGCCGCTCATCCGCGGTGTTGTGAACTTCGGCTCGTCGATGGTAAACGGCGTGAAGGCGCTCATGTATTCGGCAGACTTTTTCCCGGAGGAAGAGGGCGAGCCTTCGAAATTTGAAACATGGCTGGAGAAAAAGCTCGGCTCCGAGAAGCTTCAAAAGGTCGTGGTCTATCTCTCGGTCGTGCTCGGCGTTGCGCTCTCGGTTGGTCTTTTCATTTTGCTGCCGACGCTTCTTGCAAGCTTCATTCCGGGGCTCAAGGAACGGGCCGTGCTGCGGAGCCTCATTGAGGGCGTGTTCCGGATTCTTATTTTCCTCGGCTACATGATTATGGTCTCCAAAACGCCGGACATGAAGCGTGTCTTTTCCTATCACGGTGCGGAGCACAAAACCATACGCTGCTATGAGGCGCAGCTTCCGCTGACGGTCGAGAACGTCCGCCCGCAGACAAGGCTCCATCCGCGCTGCGGCACGAGCTTCCTGTTCGTCGTGATCATCATCTCGATTCTCGTTTCCGCTGTGTTCAGCTCGATTTTCCCGATCAGCAATACATTTTTGCGGATGCTTTCGCGGCTTGCAATGCTGCCGTTCATCGTAGCAATTGCATATGAGTTTAACCGTCTTGTCGGGCGGCATGACAATTGGCTGACGAAGATTCTGACGGCCCCCGGCATGTGGTTCCAACTCTTTACGACGAACGAACCGGATGACTCGATGATCGAGGTCGCCATTGAGGCTTTGACGCTGGTGCTTCCCGAGCAGGAAGGCGCGGACAGATGGTAAAAAAATATGGCGATCTGTATTTGAGCGCGCGCAAGGCGCTTCGCCCCGGCTATGGGGAGAACGCTGGCGTGTACGCAAGAGAGCTTCTGGCGCTTGCGTCCGGAAAGTCCGTGGCCGCGCTGCTGTCTGACCGCGAGCTCTACGCGTCGGAGGCCATTGAAGAGAAGCTGAACGACTATCTGGCTAGGGCTTTAGCTGGAGAACCGCTTGCCTATATCCTGGGCGAGTGGAGCTTTTATGGGCTTCCGTTCATCGTGACCCCCGATGTGCTCATCCCGCGGGATGATACGATGGCCGTGACGGAGCTTGCCATCGAGGCAGCCAGAACCTACCCCGCGCCGCAGCGCGTGCTCGATCTTTGCACAGGCTCGGGCTGCATCGGTCTGGCGCTTGCGCACAGTGTGGAGTCGGCGCGCGTGACGCTGGCGGAAATCTCCGAGCCGGCGCTTCGTGTCGCCAAGCAGAACACGGCAAATCTGCGGCTTAAAAACCGCGTGACGGCGTTTTCGGTCGACGTTTTACAGCCTGCACCCAAATTTCTGGGGCAGTTTGATTTGATCGTCTCGAATCCCCCCTATGTGACGACGAAGGAAATGGCAACGCTCGACGTGTCTGTCTGGGCGTATGAGCCGCATCTGGCCTTGGAGGGCGGAGAAGACGGACTGGACTTTTATCGCGCAATTTTACAGAATTTCAACGCTGCACTTCGCCCGGGCGGGACGATCTGCTTTGAGTTTGGCTACGGGCAGGAGACGGGCGTCGGCGAATTACTCGAGGCCGCAGGCTTTACGGACGTGATGTTCCGTAAGGATCTCAGGGGCGTGACCCGTGCGGTCGCGGCAAGAAAGCCGGAGTGAGACACGTGAAATATTTTCAAACGAACGTTTGATTTATGGCGAACGCTGTGGTATACTGTAGAAAAACAGAAAAGGAAGGCTGTTGGCTATGGCAGTAGAAAAGAAGAAACCCGAAGCTCCGCTGAGCGATAAAAAAAAGGCGCTGGAGACGGCAATTTCCCAGATTGAAAAGAACTTCGGCAAGGGTACGGTCATGCGCCTCGGCGACCGCCCGGAGATGAACGTGGAAGCGATTCCGACGGGCTCATTGGCTTTGGACGCGGCGCTCGGCATCGGCGGCGTGCCGAAGGGCAGAATCATTGAAATTTACGGTCCGGAATCCTCCGGTAAGACGACGCTTGCGCTCCATATCGTGGCGCAGGCGCAGAAGCGCGGCGGTGAGGTTGCGTTCGTCGACGCGGAGCACGCGCTGGACCCTGACTATGCGGCGAGAATCGGTGTGGACATCGACTCCATGCTCGTCTCCCAGCCGGATACCGGCGAGCAGGCGCTGGAGATTACAGATGCGCTCGTCCGCTCGGGTGCGGTGGACGTGGTAGTGGTCGACTCTGTCGCGGCGCTGACGCCGCGCGCAGAAATTGAAGGCGAGATGGGCGATACCTTCGTCGGACTTCAGGCGCGGCTGATGTCGCAGGCGCTGCGAAAGCTCGCCGGCAACATCGCGAAAACGAACTGCGTCGTCATCTTCATCAACCAGCTTCGTATGAAGATCGGCGTCATGTACGGAAACCCCGAGACGACCACGGGCGGCAACGCGCTCAAGTTCTACGCGTCCGTTCGTATCGATATTCGCCGGACCGAGGCCATCAAAAACGGCACCGAGATCGTCGGAAACCGCACGCGCGCCAAGATCGTCAAAAATAAAGTCGCGCCTCCTTTCAAAGAGGCCATTTTCGATATCATGTACGGCGAGGGCATTTCCAAGTGGGGAGAACTCGTAGATCTTGCCGTGCAGCTGGAGCTCATCAACAAGTCCGGCAGCTGGTTCTCGATTGGGGACGAGCGCATCGGGCAGGGCCGTGACAACGCAAAGCTCTATTTGCAGGAGCATCCCGACGTGGCCGACCGCATCGAGCAGGAGGTGCGCGACAACATGTGGAAGCTGCAGGGCAGCCGCGCCAAGCCGCCTATCGCCCCGGCCGCCAAGGCGGTAAACGTGTCGGCGGACGACTTCAACGATGAAACTTGAGAAAATCGAGCCGCTGGACTCTCCAAATTATCTGCGTCTTATCTTTGAGGACGGAAAGCGGCTGAAGGCCCCCGCCTTCAAGGTGGTGGAGCTCGGCCTCACCATCGGCGCGGAGGTTTCGCCGGAAGACTTTCTGGCGCTCGAGAATGCGCAGAGTTTCGCTTCGTGCAAGGAGCGCGCGGTGCGGATTCTGACGGCGAGCGGCCTGTCGAAAAAAGAGCTTCAAAAGCGCCTTGTCCAGAAGGGCGAGCGCGAGGAGGACGCGGAGGCTGCCGTTTCATGGCTGGAGGAACTGCACCTCATCGACGACCTTGAGACGGCGAAGCAGCTTGTCAGAAGCGCGAACCTGCGCGGCTATGGCCGGGCAAGGGCGAAGAGCATCCTCTATGAAAAGGGGATCCCCAAAGAGCTCTGGGACGAAGCGCTTTCAGAATTTGGAGAGACAGACGGCGCGATTGACGCGTTTTTGCGGAAGAAGCTTTCCGGAAGGACGCTTGACCAGAAAACCATCAAAAAAGCCGTGGACGCGCTCATCCGGCGCGGGCACAGCTATCACGATATTCAAGAAGGGCTGCGGCGATTCGAAGCGGACTGTGAGCCCATGGACACTTGGGAGGATATGGAATGAGCCAGACAATTGGCATGATCAGCCTCGGCTGCGCCAAAAATCAGATCAACGCCGAGCAGATGCTGTTTCTGCTGCGCGTGGCGGGCTATGAGATTTTGCCCGACCCGGACGGCGCAGATTTGGTGATCATCAACACCTGCGGCTTTATTGAAGACGCAAAGACGGAAGCTATCGACAACATTCTGGCGATGGGCGAGCTCAAAAAGGAAGGTAGAGTCGGCAAGATCCTTGTGACCGGATGTCTTGCCCAGCGCTATCAGATGGAGATCGTGCAGGAAATGCCGGAGGTAGACGGCGTGCTCGGCACGGGCTCGTATTATGACATCGTTTCGGCGGTCGGGAAAGTCCTCTCCGGCGAGACGGTTGCGGAGTTCGGCGACATCAACGCGAACCTGCCTGAGCCCCAGCGCATTCTGACAACGCCAGAGCACTACGCGTATCTGCGCATCGCGGAGGGCTGCGACAACCACTGCGCGTTCTGTATCATCCCGAAGCTCCGCGGCCGGTACCGCAGCCGCCCGATGGAAGAGCTCGTGAAAGAAGCGCAGGATCTGGCGGAGAGCGGCGTGAAAGAGCTCATCGTCATTGCGCAGGACACGAGCCGCTACGGCATCGACCTCTACGGAGAGCGGAAGCTGGCGGAGCTTCTTCAAAAGCTCTGCGCCATCGACGGTATCGTCTGGGTGCGTATCCATTATCTTTATCCGGACGAAATGTCCGACGAACTCATTGACGTTCTGGCCGACGAGCCGAAGATCGTAAAGTACCTTGATATCCCGATTCAGCACATCAACGACAACATTCTGCGCGCGATGAACCGGCGCGGAAACGGCGAGTATGTGAAGGAGCTTCTCAAAAAGCTCCGCGCGCGCATTCCCGGTCTTGTCATCCGCACGAGCCTCATTACCGGTCTTCCCGGCGAGGGAGAGGAAGAATTCCAGCAGCTTTGCGAGTTCTTAAAAGAATTCAAGCTCGAGCGCGCCGGAACGTTCACGTTCTCGCCCGAGGAGGGCACCAAGGCGGCGCTCATGGAATACCCCGACAAGGCGGTCGCGCAGGAGCGCGCGGAGATCATCGGCGAGCTTCAGTCGCGCATCATGGACGAATATAATGCTTCGTGCGAGGGCAAGGTCATGCAGGTGCTCTGCGACGGCTACGACCCCGACGAGGAATGCTATTATGGCAGAACCTACGCGGATTCGCCGGATATCGACGGACGCATCTGGTTCACAGCATCGCGGCACATCAAGACGGGCGATTTTGTGAACGTTTTTGTCGTGGGCGCATATGATGGAGAGCTGACAGGCATGCTGGAGGAGGACATGGAAGACAATGACGACGGCGAGTAAGATTACAATGGTGCGGGTGGTGCTCATCCCGTTTTTCATCGTGTTTCTGCTGCTGAGCGGCAACGGCGGCGCGAACGCCGACACCTACCGTTGGGTCGCGCTCTGCATTTTTGTCGTGGCGAGTCTGAGCGACTTTTTGGACGGCTACGTTGCGCGGCACTACAATCAGGTCACGGACTTCGGCAAGTTCTTTGATACGCTGGCCGACAAGCTTCTCGTGACGGCCTGCCTGATGGTCTTTGTCGGGCAGGGCCGGATGGCAAGCTGGATTGCCTTCATCGTCGTCGCGCGCGAGTTTGCCATCATGGGCCTTCGCTCGATTGCGGCGGCGCACGGGCGCGTGATCGCCGCGGGCTGGTCCGGCAAGATCAAGACCTCCTGCACGATGGTGGGGCTTATTGCGATGATGATTCTGCCGGGCGTGCAAATTCTCGATACGGTCGTCTGCGCCGTGATTTTGGTGACGACGCTCTACTCGGGCTTTGAATATTTCCAGAAGAACTGGGACGTTCTGATGCCCGGCGCTTGACTTTTTGTGCGCTTAATGCTATCATATCGGCAGAAATTTGAAAAACTGCATATCGCGATGATCGAAAAGAGTACCTTACCGGAGTTTCTCAGAGAGTTTCCGTCACCGGCTGCAAGCGGAGATGAAGCGAGGTTTGGGAACGTGCGTTCGTGAGCGAGGGGAGACCCCGTGTGACACGCGTCAAGTGTCTTGAGTGAGAAATCAGAGTGGAACCGCGAGTTACTGTAACCCGCCTCTTGAGCAAAAGAGGCGGGTTATTTTATTTTTCCGGGAGGCAACATTTTTGCATATTATCGAAGACATTCGGGCATATAAGAAAAACGATCCGGCGGCCAGAAGCGTAGCAGAGATCCTGCTGCTCTATAACGGCCTGCATGCAACCATCGACTATCGCATCGCCCACTGGCTGCACATCCACGGCCTGCGCTTTCTCGCGCGGAGCATCTCGCAGTGGTCGAAGCTCTGGACGGGCATTGAAATCCACCCCGGCGCGAAAATCGGTCGTCGGCTGGTCATCGACCATGGAACCGGCATTGTCATCGGCGAAACGGCTGAAATTGGAGACGACTGCTTACTCTATCAGGGCGTGACCCTCGGCGGCACGGGCAAGGACGCCGGCAAGCGCCACCCGACAATTGGAAACAACGTCATGGTAGGAGCCGGCGCGAAGGTGCTTGGGCCGTTCAAGGTCGGCAATAACGCGCGTATCGCGGCAAACTCGGTCGTGCTGCGTGAGGTTCCGGAGAACGCGACGGTTGTCGGCGTGCCAGGCAGGATCACGAGAATCTGCGGCGAAAAGCTGGACCATATCCACACGCCGGACCCGATTATGATCGAAATCGAGATGCTCAAAATGCGTCTGGACGCGCTGGAGCATAAAACAGAAGAATAGTTACAGGAGGAAACGACATGTATCTTTATAATTCCGCATCGCACAAAAAAGAAGAGTTTATCCCCAACGATCCTAAGCTCGTCAAAATGTACACCTGCGGCCCCACGGTCTATCACTTTGCCCACATCGGCAATCTCCGCAGCTATATCATGGAGGATGTGCTGGAAAAGTATCTGCGCTACATCGGCTACCCTGTCAAGCGCGTCATGAACATCACGGACGTGGGCCATCTGACCTCGGACGCGGACGAGGGCGAAGACAAGATGCTCAAGGGCGCAAGGCGCGAGCACAAGAGCGTCATGGAAATCGCAAAGTTCTACACCGACGCGTTCTTTGACGACTGCCGAAAGCTCAACATCAAGCGGCCCGACGTCGTCCAGCCTGCAACCGGCTGCATCGACGAGTATATCAAGATCATCACAAAGCTGCTCGATACCGGATATGCGTATCAGGCGGGCGGCAACGTGTATTTTGACACGTCGAAGCTCGAAAAATATTACATCTTCAACGACCACAACGAGGAAGATTTAGCTGTCGGCGTGCGCGAGGGTGTGGAGGAAGACACGAACAAGCGCAACAAGAACGACTTTGTGCTCTGGTTCACAAAGTCGAAGTTCGAAGATCAGGCGCTCAAGTGGGACTCTCCGTGGGGCGTTGGCTATCCTGGCTGGCACATCGAGTGCTCCGGTATTTCGCTCAAGTACCTCGGCGAAGACCTCGATATCCACTGCGGCGGCATTGACAACGCCTTCCCGCACCACACGAACGAGATTGCCCAGTCCGAGAGCTACATCGGCCACCACTGGTGCAACTACTGGATGCACGTGATGCACCTGAACACCACGTCCGGCAAGATGTCAAAGTCCAAGGGCGAGTTTTTGACGGTTTCTCTTCTCGAGCAGAAGGGCTATGACCCGCTGGCTTACCGCCTGTTCTGCCTGCAGAGCCACTACCGCAAGAACCTCGTCTTCTCGTGGGAAAATTTAGACAACGCAATGGGCACATATCAGAAGCTCATTGCGAAGATTGCTGCGCTGAAGCCCTCCGATGAACCCATCGACGAAGATGCTGTCACTGCGCTGCGGGAGAAATTCAACAAGGCGCTCGGAAACGATCTCAACACGTCGCTCGGCATTACGGCGCTCTACGACGTTCTCAAGTACCAGACGAACGACGCGACGAAACTGTATTTGCTTGACGACTTTGACAAGGTGCTGAGCCTCGACCTTCTTAAAAAAGCGGAAGAGGCGCGCAAGAAGGCGGCCAGTGCCAGGGCAAGCGGCGGCGAGTACAACATCGTCTCCGAGTCCGGCGAGCAGGATGCGGCTGTGGAGGCGAAGATCCGCGCGCGGTATGAGGCCAAGAAGGCGAAGAATTTTGCCGAGGCCGATCGAATTCGCGACGAACTCAAAGCGGAAGGTATCGAGCTGACCGATATCCCGGGCGGCGCAAAGTGGAACCGCGTATAATTGCATCGAAACCGAAAGGGGCAGGCCGGAAGGTCTGCTCTTTTCCTTCGTTGCAAGAGGCGTAGTTTTGTGGTATGATAATATTGTATTGGTATATGCCAAATGAGCGAAAAGGAGCTTTTTCCATGAAGCTGATGATTTTAGACGGCAACAGCATCATCAACCGCGCGTTCTACGGTGTGCGTCTTCTGAGCACGAAGGACGGCGTGTATACGAACGCGATCTACGGATTTCTGAATATTTTAGAGCGTCTGCGCGCCGACGAGCAGCCCGACGCGCTGTGCGTCGCGTTTGACCTCAAAGCGCCGACGTTCCGCCATCTGGCCTACGACGGCTATAAAGCCACGCGCCATCCGATGCCGGAGGAGCTAGCAATGCAGATGCCGCTCATGAAAGAGGTCTTGGGCGCGATGAACATCCCCATCTACGAATGTGAGGGCTGGGAAGCGGACGACATTTTAGGCACGGCGGGCGAAATCTGCGCGCGCGAGGGAGAAGACTGCGTGATCGTCACGGGCGACCGGGATTCTTTGCAGCTGGTGACGGACCGCGTCACGGTCAAGCTCGTCACATCGAAATCCGGTCAGACCATCACGACAAACTATACCCCCGACGTGTTCCGCGCGGAGTATGGCTTCGATCCCGTGCGCCTTGTTGATCTCAAGAGCCTTATGGGTGACAGCTCGGATAATATCCCGGGTGTGGCGGGCATCGGCCCGAAGACGGCGACAAGCCTGCTTTTGGAATACGGAACACTTGACGGCATTTACGAGCATCTGCCGGAGATCAAGGAATCCGTGCGCAAAAAGCTTGAAAAAGACCGCGAGCAGGCGTATCTGTCCTATGACCTGGCAACCATCCGCAAAAACGCGCCGGTAGATTTCGTCCCCGATCGAAATCTTGTGCGGGAGGTCGATAATGACGCACTCTATGCGCTGTTCCATCGGCTCGAGTTCACACGTCTGATTGCCCGCTACGGCCTGCACGCGCCGCAGGAGGCGCCAAAGCCGCAGGAGAAGATCGAGGCGGTCTGTACGTGCGAAGCTGTTACGGATGCAGCACGGGCACGCGAAATTCCTACAAGACTTTCAAAAGAACGTTATGTAAATCTGGCCGTATCGGAAGATTTGTCAAAAATCGCGGTTCAGCTGGAGGATGCAGGCTTCCTGTTCTCGGGTGAAGCAGTGCTGGATAATGATTTTATGTCAACCATGTTCGGCGCATCTGTCAAGAAAGTCACACATGACTGCAAGAGCCTCATGCGAACGCTTCTCGAGCGCGGCTTCCCGGCGGACGGATTTATTTTCGACACGGCGCTTGCAGCCTATGATCTGGATGCGACGCGCGGGGACTACAAGCTGGACGACGTTTTCTCGCAGTATTGCGGCGCGCAGATCGGCTATGCGGACGAAGCGCAGGTCGGAAAAGAGGCGGCGGAGGAAACGGCACTTCTGGCACAGGCCGCGGCAGTCGCGGCGCTCTATGCGGTGCTGCCCGGGAAGCTGCGCGAATGCGGCATGGAGAAGCTCTATTATGAGATCGAATTGCCCCTTTGCGCGGTGCTGTCGCGGATGGAGACGCGGGGCGTGCTCGTCGACCAGATGGCGCTCGTTGCGTTCGGCAATATGCTCGAGGTCGGCATCCAAAAAGATCAGGCGGATATTTTCCGCTATGGCGGGCAGGAATTCAACATCAACTCTCCCAAGCAGCTGGGCGAGATCCTCTTTGAAAAACTCGGCCTTCCGCCCGTCAAGAAGACAAAAAGCGGCTACTCGACGAATGCCGAGGTCCTTGAAAAGCTCAAAAGTCGGCACCCAATCGTCGAGGCGATCTTGGACTACCGGACGCTTACAAAGCTGAAATCGACCTACGCGGACGGCCTTGTCAAGGAGATCGCGGACGACGGCCGGATCCACACGACGTTCCAGAACATGGTCACGGCGACCGGACGCCTGTCGTCCACAGAGCCGAATCTCCAGAACATTCCCGTGCGCACGGAGCTTGGGAGCGAAATCCGCAAAATGTTCGTGCCGAAGGACGGCTGGGTGTTTGTCGACGCGGACTACAGCCAGATCGAGCTGCGCGTTCTGGCGCATATCGCAGAAGATGCGCACATGCAGGCAGCGTTTACCTCTGGCATGGACATTCACACGGCGACGGCCGCGCAGGTCTTCCATGTTGCGCCCGAGGACGTGACGCCCCTCATGCGCCGGCACGCGAAGGCTGTCAACTTCGGCATCGTCTACGGTATTTCGGAATTCTCCCTTGCCGAGGATATCGGCGTGACGCGGAAGGAAGCAAAGGCGTATATCGAAAACTACCTTCAGAATTACGCGGGCGTGCGGGAGTACATGAAAAATATCGTTGCGCAGGCGAAGCAGGACGGCTTTGTGACGACGATGTTTGGAAGAAGACGCAATCTCCCCGAGCTCAAGAGCAGCAATTTCAACATCCGTTCGTTCGGCGAGCGCGTCGCGCTCAACACGCCCATTCAGGGCACGGCGGCGGATATCATCAAGCTCGCGATGATTCATGTGGACAAGGCGCTTCGCGAGCAGAAGCTTCAAGCGAGGCTCGTCTTGCAGGTACACGACGAGCTGATTGTCGAGTGCCCGATCGAAGAGCGCGAGCAGGTGACAGCGCTTCTGACCGAGCAGATGGAGCATGTGGCAAAGCTCTCCGTTCCGCTGCTGGCTGAGGCAAAGAGCGGCGCGAGCTGGTATGAGGCGAAGTGATGGACGTACGAATCGAACCTATGACGGCGGCGGATGTGCCGCAGGTGGCGGAGCTGGAGAAAGCGTGCTTTTCCGACCCGTGGCCGGAGAGCATCTTATCGCATGAGCTCGAAAACGAGCTGAGTCTGTGGCTGGTCGCGAAAAGCGGAGATACGGTGCTCGGCTATATCGGAAGCCAGAGCGTTCTGGATGAGGCGGATATGATGAACATCGCCGTCCGGAAAGATGCGCGGCGGCAGGGGATCGCGAAAAAGCTGATTCTGGCGCTCTGCGCGCGTCTGGCGGATAAAGGCGTTCAGTCGCTGACGCTCGAGGTACGCGATTCCAATGAGGCTGCGATCCGGCTCTATGAAGGCTTCGGCTTCTTGCAGGTGGGAAAGCGCCCCAACTATTACTTTCACCCGAAGGAGGATGCGCGCATCCTCAGAAAGGACGGACTGGCATGAATATTTTATCGGTAGAGTCCTCGTGCGACGAAACGGCGGTCGCCGTCGTGCGCGATGGGCGCGAAATTTTGACCGATTGCATTGCCTCGCAGGTGGAGCTCCACAAGCTCTACGGTGGCGTGGTACCGGAAATTGCGTCGCGCAAGCATATTGAGGCCATCTACGGCTTAGCCGATCAGGCGCTCGAGACGAGCGGCTTGAGGCGGGAAGATCTCGATGCAATAGCCGTGACGTATGCGCCGGGGCTGATCGGTGCGGTTCTGGTCGGCGTGAATTTCGCGAAAGCGGCGGCTTACGCCATGGGCCTTCCGCTGGTGCCGGTGCACCACATCCGGGGCCACATCGCGGCAAATTACCTCGCGTACCCGGATTTGGAGCCGCCCTTTATCTGCCTCGTCGTCTCGGGCGGGCACACGCTGATCGTCGATGTGCGGGGCTACACGGACTTTAGAATCCTCGGCACCACGCGGGACGACGCGGCGGGGGAGTGCTTTGACAAGGTTGCACGCGTGCTCGGCATGCCGTATCCCGGCGGCGCGGCGTTGGATCGGTGCGCGAAGACGGGAGACGAGGAAAAATATCCACTGCCGCACACGAAGCTGTCCGGGAATCCCCTCGACATGTCGTTCTCCGGGCTCAAGACGGCGGCGCTCAATCTCATCCACATGCACGAGCAAAAGGGCGAATCTGTCGACGTGCCGTCTCTTTGCACGTCGTTTTCCAAGGCGGTCAGTGAAATGCTCGTGCCGCGGACGATGCAGGCCGTAAAGGAAAGCGGCTACCGGAAGCTTGCAATTGCGGGCGGCGTAGCGGCCAATTCCCGCATCCGCGCGGACTTTAAAACGGCCTGCGAAAAGCTCGGCGCGACGCTCTACACGCCGCCGCTTTCCCTCTGCGGCGACAACGGCGCGATGATCGGCAGCCAGGGCTACTATGAATTTCTCGCCGGAACGCGGGCAGGGCAGGACCTCAACGCCTTTGCCACACGCTCCATCGAGCAGAACTACGAATAACACACGCATCCAGAAAGGGCGCACAGCAATAGCTGCGCGCTCTTTTTTTTGACGGCTGCGCTGCAAAAAGTTACATTACGTAAATAATTACGGTTTTATGTCAATCAATTTCGCACCTTTATGCGGCGAAGTTCTTCATTTTTTGAACGCCCTATATCCTTCCAGAAATAGAAATTCTGCTTGTAAACAGGATAATTTTCGGATGTGCAAAACTCTGTGGACAGTGTGAATAACTTGTGCAGTGCAGCTTGCGAGTTATGATTACGGTAAACTATTGAAAAAACCTGTGCCGGAATAAACCGGATAGCCTGTACATACGTTGTAGCGAAGGAGGGAGAGCGTATGGGAAAGAAAAAGGCGGTTCGGAGCGTGCCTGCGCAGATTGTAATCGGGAGCGCGGCAGAGCTGGGATTCATGCTGGCGCTGACGGCGGTCATGGCGGCGCTCACGCTTGGCGGCGCGATCGGGCAGGGGAGTATCCGGACGGCAGCTCTTTGCGCGAACGCATTGGCGGCGTTCCTTGGAAGTCTTCTTGCGGCGAAGGGGTTTTCGCAGCGGCGGCTTCCGATGACGCTTGCAAGCACGGGTGTATATCTTCTGTTGCTGCTGCTCGGGAACCTGCTGTTTGTGGGCGCAGCGCCGACGGACGGATTGGCGGTCTGTTTGCCGTCCATTGGCGCGGCAATCCTGGCGGCGCTGCTCGTTAGCCGGAAGCCGAAGACGAGGCGCAGACGATGATGCAGGAAAGCTTGCAAACGGCAAAAGGGTAAATTAAATTTACATTATGCAGGACACGTGCAAGTTTTCTTTCATAAGCCATATCTGGATTTTTGCCCGCGAAGGCACTACTAGATGTGGTGGAGTTTCCAGAAAAGTTCGGTTTTTGGACGGCCTTCAGTTACGGATTTGACATAATACCATTGACATAACGCTTTGTCATAATTTACAAAGATTTCGAAAAGTTCCGATTTTTCTTGAAATCTCAAGCGATTTGCGCTATAGTAAGGACACTTCCCGGATTTCCCATCGGTAGAAATAACGCGGATTTCATAATTCGCGCCGTTTGCGCCGGGATCATGCTGCGGCAGCGCCCGCTCCGCGCGGTTCGTCCGGAAACTCTGCATACGCCTGCGCACGTTGATTCATACCACATCTTGTGACGCAGGGAAGCGTCATGCCGGATTTTCCACAACGCACCGCCCAATGCAGGAACGCCGCAAGTTTGGAAGGTCAGAGCCATGGACAACAACATCATTGCCAGATACGAAGAGTATTTGATTCACACCAAACACGCCTCTGCCAACACCGTCTCGTCTTATATGCGCGACATCCGGCAGTACGCGTCATATCTGTCCGGCATTGACGTTGACGTTTTGGACGCCGATCAGAGCGTCGTGAGCGCGTATATGCAGTGGCTGCAATCGATCGGAAAATCTCCGGCGACGGTGTCCAGGTGTCTGGCCTCGCTCAAGAGCCTGTATCTGTTCGCCTTATCGGAGGACGAGATCGAGAAGAACCCGGTACATAACATCAAGGTCGAGAAGGCAGAGAAAAAGCTGCCGCAGATTCTGACCGGAAAAGAGGTCGAGCTCCTTCTCGAGCAGCCGCGCACAAGCGATATGAAGGGCTGCCGCGACAAGGCGATGCTCGAGGTTTTGTATGCGACCGGCATCCGCGTCAGTGAGCTTATTAACCTTAACATCGACGACGTGAGTATCACGGGCGGCTTCATCCGCTGTGAATCCGGCGGGAAGACAAGGATCATTCCGCTTTACCCTGAGGCTGTGCAGGCGCTCCATACCTACATAGACGACGTGCGGCTCAAGATGCTGGCAAGCTCTTCGGAGCATTCGCTTTTTGTGAACGTCTCCGGCGAGCGCATGAGCCGGCAGGGCTTCTGGAAGATCATCAAGTTCTATCAGGAAAAGGCGCAGATCGATAAGGATATTACGCCGCACACGCTGCGGCACAGCTTCGCCGCGCATCTGTTAGAGAACGGCGCAGACCTTCGTTCTATTCAGGAAATGCTCGGCCACAGCGACATTTCCTCCACGCAGGTCTACGCGCACCTCGTCAAGCAGAACCTGAAATCCGTCTATAACAAGTATCACCCGAAGGCATAAAATCACCCGCGCAGTCCGAAGCAGGATTGCGCGGGTTTTGCATTTTGGAAAGAAACGCCGCGGTTCACATTTTGTCTGTGAGCCGCGGCGCTTTTGATATTCAGATGCTTCTTTGAAGTTCAGAAAGGCTCTTTCCGGTCTTCCGGGCGATTTTCGCGAGGTCGTCAAACTCGGGCTTTTCGCGCGTAACGCCGTAGCCGGTCGATACCTTGACGCGAATATCACCATCCGGAGTCTGGATGGTCTTACTCTCGCGCGAGAGCGTATAGCGGCGGAAGGCCGATTCGCGCACGCCGAGCGTCGTCGTGTGCCGGAAGAGAAGCTCGACCATTTTTTCGCGATCTAGCGGACGGCACATGCACGTGAGCAAAATGCCGGGGCGGTTCTTCTTCATGCCGACACTCGTCCAATACACGTCCAGCGCGCCAGCGTCCAGCAACCGCTCCATCGCAAAGCCGATGGCCTCTCCGGTGCAGTCGTCAAGATTGCAGGAGAGCTCCAGAATTTCCTCCGTCGGCGCGTCCTGTTCTCCCAGCATCGCGCGCACACAGTTTGCAGCGGGGAAGTCCTTCGTTCCCATCCCATAGCCGGATTTTAAAAGCCGCATGGCGGGGAGCTCGCCGAATTTTGTAACAAAATGCGTTAAAAGTGCCGCGCCCGTCGGGGTGCAGAGCTCGCCCTGGATCGCGCCACCGTAAATGGGAACGCCCGCAAGCAAAAGCGCCGTCGCGGGAGCCGGGACAGGGAGAATACCGTGGGCGCATTTGATCTGCCCGCACCCGACATGGACGCTCGACGCGTAGACCTTCTCCGGCGCAAGCAGGTGCATCAGCAAACATACGCCCACCACGTCTGCCAGCGCGTCTAACGTGCCGACCTCGTGGAAATGAATCTGGTCGACCGGCCTTCCGTGCACCTTCGATTCCGCTTCAGCGATCCGATGATAGACCGCCAGCGCGTCGTCCCGCACAGCCCGCGGAAGCGAAAGATGCTCCATGAGATGCTCGATCTCGTGAAGTCCTGTGTGATGGTGGTGCTCGTGCTCGCCTGCATGCGTGTGCGCGTGGTCATGCTCGTGCGCATGATCGTGTTCGCATCCATGCAAGTGCTCATGAAAGCTGTCGAGCTCCTCCGAGCCATGGACCAGCACCTTCATATGCGTGCCCGTGATGCCGCACTTGACCGCAGGATCGGCCGAAATTTCAATCCCGGGAAGCCCAAGGCTGCGCATCATATCTAAAAACACCTGCTTGTCTTCCAGCAGCTCATAAAGCGCCGCCATCAACATATCGCCCGCCGCACCCATCGAGCAGTCCAGATATAAAATTCTCATTATAAAACCTCGTAGAGTTTTCGCCATCCGCAGACGGCAAAATCAATTGCATTTTCGTCTTATACGCCTATATGGTTGATCATACTGGCCAGGTAACCGGCACCAAAGCCATTGTCGATGTTCACAACGCTCACGCCGCTGGCACAGGAATTGAGCATGGCCAAAAGCGCCGCCACGCCGCCAAACGAAGCGCCGTAGCCCACGCTCGTCGGAACCGCGATGACCGGGCAGTCGGCAAGGCCGCCGATGACACTGGCAAGTGCCCCTTCCATGCCCGCGATCGCGACAATGGCCTGCGCACGCATCACATCGTCCGTGTGCGACAGAAGTCTGTGGAGCCCCGCTACACCCACGTCATAGAGCCGCACAACCTCGTTTCCGAGCGCTTCAGCAGTGAGCGCCGCCTCCTCCGCGACAGGCTGGTCGCTGGTGCCGCCGGTGGCAATCACGATGGTCCCGCGCCCCGTGGGCTCCGGCATCGTGCCCGCAATGCCGACGCGGCCCAGCTCATGGTAGGTGAGCGGCAGCTGGGGCGTTAAGAATTCTGCCGCTTCTTTGGACAGCCTCGTGATGAGGACGGTTTTCTGGCCGTGGGCAAGCATCGCCTGCGTAATTTTCAGGATCTGCTCCGGCGTTTTGCCCGCGCCATAGATGACCTCTGCCGCACCTTGGCGCAGCGCGCGATGGTGATCGAGCTTTGCAAAGCCGAGATCCTCAAACGGCGCTTCCTTGAGCTGCAAGAGCGCATCGTCGACCGAGCACTCGCCCGATGCGACAGCCCGCAAAAGCGTTCTGATTTCTGCCTGCTCCATGCTTATCTCCCCTTTAAGTCCAGAAGGACAATTTCAAAATAGGGCTTTATGTTCTCCAAAATCTCCGACCGGCGGCTGAGCGCCTGCTGCATCTGCGCGGGCTTTAATTGCACGCGCGCAGCATCATGGAACACCCGCACGCGAAAATCCGTAAAGCCGAGCGAAAAGAGCACCTGCTCCGCGCCCTCCACGCGCGCTAGAAGCGCCTCGGTGATGGCCTCCCCGGTCGGAACACGGGTGGCAAGACATGCGTACGCGGGCTTGTCCCACGTAAAAAGGCCGGCCTCGCGAGAGAACTCACGAATCTGCGCTTTCGTTAAGCCGCACAGACGAAGCGGGGAGAGCACCGACATTTCAGTCAGCGCCTTCATGCCCGGCCGGTCGCCCGCGTCGTCGGAAGCGTTTGTGCCGTCGAGCAGGACTGTGTACCCGTCGGCCTTTGCCCGCGCCTGCAGCGTTCCAAATAACCCCGTCTTGCAGTAATAGCAGCGGTTTGCGGGGTTTTTGACCACGTCGGGGTTGGCGAGCGCGTCGAGCTTGATGATATGGAGCTCTGCCCCGAGCTGCGCGCAGAGCCTTTTTGCGTCCTCCAGCTCAAACTCCGGTTGGAAAGCGGTCTTGATGAAGTACGGACGGATGTCTGCGCCGGCCTTGATTCCGGCATAGAGCAGATACGAAGAGTCCACGCCGCCGGAAAACCCGAGCGCGGCTTTCGGATGCTCTGTAAAAAATTCCTGTAACGTCATAATAGCGCCTCGAAGAAAATGTTTTTCTCATTATAACGAAAATACAGGCCGCATGCAAGTGCAAAACCCGACAAAATCAGTAGGCAGGTCGCAGAGAAAACCAGACCGCTTGCGGTATATTTCGGAGGGCCATCCAATAGACTGTGGTGGGAGGGATGCAGATGGCGGCATTTCAGGAAATTCTGGACGTGCTTCCGGGACGGCTCCAGACGCTGGATTTTTCGGCTGCGCAGGAGCTGCGGCTGCGCGTGGGGCAGGCTCCGGCGGTGCTGGAAAACGGGCGGGAGCGAAGACTTTCCGGGCTCGTGCGGCCCGGCGAGCTGGACGGGATTTTGCAGCGCGCGACGAGCTATTCGGCGCATGCCTGTCAGGACGCGCTCCGGCAGGGCTACGTGACGCTTCCCGGCGGACACCGCATCGGCGTGTGCGGCAGCGTGGTCACCAGAAACGGAGAAATGACGGGCTTTCGGACCGTGAGCTCTCTTTGCATCCGCTTTGCGCGCGATATCCGGCTGGATGAAACTGCGCTTCTTCCGAGCCTCACCGAGTCCTGCCTCATTCTCGGCGCGCCAGGGGCCGGCAAAACGACGCTTCTTCGCGCATGCATCCGTGCCCTGTCCAATTCCGGCGAGCGTATGTGCGTCTGCGACGACCGGGGCGAAATCTCGGCCATGACAGACGAAGGCGCGCAGTTCGATCTTGGGCCGCAGACGGATGTTCTGACCGACGTTTCAAAAAGAGAAGGCATGACGCTTCTTCTGCGCGCGATGAGCCCCACATGGATCGCAGCGGACGAAATTACGGCGAGGCGGGACTTGGAGGCTATGGAGCAGATCAGCTACTGCGGTGTTCGGCTCCTTGCAACGGCGCATGCGAAGGATTTGCAGGAGCTCAGGGCGAGACCGCTTTACCGGGAGCTGTTGTCCCTTGAAATTTTCAAGCGGTTTCTCGTCTTACAGCCGGACAGGCAGGTTTCTGTGCGGGAGGCAGACGCATGCTGAGACTCATCGGTGCGGCGCTTGTCACGCTGTCGGCAAGTCTCGTCGGCTTTGGTTTTGCGCGGGGCGTGCGGCGGCAATGCGCGCAGTTGGAAGGACTTTTGTGGGCGCTGGATTTCATGCAGGCGGAGCTCTCTTCCAGACTCACGCCGCTGCCGCAGCTGTTTTCCATGCTGTCCGCCTGCCGGCAAAGGGACGTGGCGTTGTTTTTTGAAGCCGCCGGGCGCGCGCTGTCTGTCCCGCCGGGATGTACGGTTCCGGTCTCGTTCAAACGGGGCTTTCAGGCCTCCCCGGGGCTCTCTCCGGGGCAGGAGGCCGTGCAGACGCTCTATGGACTCTCAACGGCGCTCGGACGATTTGATCTGGAGTCCCAATTGGCTGCCATTGAGCGTGCGAAGGGAAGCATTACATCCGTTCTTCTGCAATTGCAGGCGCAAAAGCGCGCCCGGTGCAGAAGCTATGAAACCATCGGCATCTGCGCGGGGCTCGCGCTGGCCGTCATTTTATTGTAACGATGGAAATTGATCTGATTTTTAAAATTGCCGCCGTCGGCATCATTGTTTCGATTCTCAATCAGGTGCTCGTGCGCTCAGGCCGCGAGGAGCAGGCAACGATGACGTCTCTTGCAGGGCTCGTGGTCGTTCTCATGATCGTCGTGCAGCGCATTGCGGAGCTTTTTGACCTCGTCAAGACGCTCTTCCGGTTCTAGCGCGATGGATACGTATGTGAAAATTGCCGCGTGCAGCGTCGTCTGCGCGATACTCTGCGCGGTATTAAAGCCCCATGAGGGCGCGATCTCGCTTGCGATTTCCGTTCTATGCGCAGCGGGCGCGGCGATTGCGGCGCTGGGGCTGTTGTCCCCGGTACTGGAATTTTTTGAGAAGCTGCTGTCCTACACGGGGCTCTCCTCCGCTGTTTTTTCGCCGCTTCTCAAAACCGTCGCCATTGCGCTTCTGGGGCAGGTCGCGGGCGCGTTCTGTCAGGACGCGGGGCAGGGGGCGCTCGGAAAGATGGTCGAGCTCTGCGGGACAGTGCTCTGCCTTTGCACGGGGCTGCCGCTTGCGACGATGCTTTTAGAGCTCTTGCTGGAGCTGGGAGGCGGCTGATGCGGAGAATATTGCTTGCGGCGTTGGCGCTGCTTCTTTTGACCATGCCCGCTCACGCGCAGGAGGCAGCAGAGCCGGATGTAACTTTTGGCGCGGAAAATCTGGAGCAAGCATTGGACGAGCAGACGCGTGAGGCGTTATCCGATGCTTCGCCGACATCCGCCGGGGATTTTGGAAAGGAGCTTTGGCACATCGTATCGAGCGCGATCTCCGGGGCCGGGCTGGCGCTTCGTCCGGCGCTCTTTTCGGCCGGAAAGGTGCTTGCGGCGGCGATGCTGTGCGCGTTTGCCTCCGGCGCGCAGGAGACGGACGCAATGAAGCTTCCGGCGCAGCTTGCGGGTGCGTTTGCCATTACAGCGCTTTGCACGAGGGACGTTTCGTCCATGATCGGCCTTGCGCGCGAGACGGTGACGAAAATCTCGAATTTTACGGCGCTGCTGCTTCCTGTTCTGTCGTCGAGCTTAGCCGCTTCCGGCGGGAGCGTCAGCGCGGGAACACTTCTAGCGGGCGGCTCGTTTGCGATGAGTCTTCTTACAAAGCTTGCCTCCGGCGTGCTCATCCCGCTCGTCTACGTCTACATTCTCCTTTCCGCGGCGGAATGCGCGACGGACGGCGGCGGACTTGGGAAAATCCGCGCGCTCGGCGGCCGGGCAATTTCGCTTCTCATCAAGGGGCTCTGCGCCGTCTTTACGGCGTACCTGTCACTCAGCCGCGTGCTGACAGGCTCTGCGGACGCGTTTGCGCTCAAGGCGGCGCAGGCGGCCTTTTCCGGGATGGTGCCTGTTGTGGGCTCGATGCTGTCTGACGCGTCGGAATCTTTACTGGCAAGCGCCGGACTGATTCGAAGTGCGGCAGGGGCGTTTGGGATACTCGCGGTCGTTTCCATGGCAATTATGCCGTTTCTGCGGCTAGGCGCTTTTTATCTGGCGCTGAAGATCGCGGGCGCGATCGGAGACGGCGCGGTCATGAAGCCCCACGCGGCGCTTTTATCAAACCTCGCCTCCGCCATGGGCTACATGCTGGCCATTGCAGCGAGTGCACTTTGGATGAGCCTTGTCTCGGCGGCATGCTTTTTGAAGGCGGTGAGCGGATGATGGACGCAGTTCGAAGATATCTATTCTCCCTATGCGCGGCGGCGCTGTTATGCTCTCTAGTTCGCGCGCTTGTGCCCAAGGGGCGGATGAAAAGCATCTGCTCGCTTCTTTGCGGGGTGTTCCTAGCAATGACGGCGCTTTCCGGTCTTGCCGGGTGGCAATTGACGGATGTTGCAGAAGAATTAACCAAAATGCGAATCGCGGCGGAGGAAGCGAGAACCGGCGTGGAGATTGGAAACCGCGAAGCGCTCAGCGCCATCATAAAGAGCAAAACGGAAGCATATATATGGGACAAAGCGCAGGAGCTTGGCCTTTCGGTCTCGGTCGATGTGGCAATCGAGGAGGACGGCGCATATCCGTATCCCGCCGCCGTGCAGATTTCGGGGCAGTTTACCGAGATGCAGAGGCAGAATCTCGCGCGGTACATCGAAGAAAACCTTGCCATCGGGAAGGAGCAGCAGACTTGGACGAACGAATAAGGACCCCGGATCTCAAAAAGTGGGGATTAAAACTACGGCGTGTGATCGAAACATGGCGGCTGCCGCTTCTGATTCTGGTGCTGGGCGCGCTGATCCTTCTGTGGCCGTCCGGCAAAAAAGACGAGCCTTCGGCGGAAAAACCGGAAGCGGCGCAGACGGAAGAAACGGCAGACACGCAGGCGCGGCTCGAGCAGCTGCTGTCAAGCATGGATGGCGTAGGGCGCGTGGAGCTGATGCTCACGACCTCCGGAAGTGAGGAAATCTTCTATCAGACGGACACGCGCGTCTCCGGCGATACGCGGGAGGAGACGACGGCCTTTTCATCTACGCAGAGCACGCAGAAAACGCCCGTCGTCACGAAGACAAAAAGCGCGCCCTATCTCGGAGCCGTCGTTGTGTGCGACGGCGCGGACAGCGCGGCGGTGCGGCTGCGCGTCATGCAGGCAGTTTCCGCCCTGACAGGGCTTGGAAGCGATAAAATCAGTGTCATCAAAATGAAACGGCAATAGGAGGAGCGAACATGAAAATCTGGAAACGAAACGCGGTCATTGCAACGGTGCTTTTGTTCATCTGCGCGGGCGTGTATCTCAACTGGTCGTATAACAACCGGCAGAAAACGCCGGATCTGACCGACACACTGAACGCCGAGCAGGTGATGGGGGAGGCCACGCTTCAACTGGAGGACACGGCAGAGCCTGTATCCCTGGACACAAGCGCAGGTTCGACGGATGATTACTTTGCGCAGATGCGCCTGAGCCGGCAGTCCTCGCGCGACAGCGCAGTCGAGCTCTTGGAAGAGACGATCGCCTACGACGAGGGAACGACGGTGGGGGACACCGCCTCGCAGACCCTCAACCGTATTGTCGGCGCGGCGCTCAGCGAGGCGCAGATCGAGAGCCTGATCATCGCCAAAGGCTTTACCGACTGTGTGACCTACATGGCGGACGATACCGTGAGTGTTGCGGTTTCTGCCCCGGCTGAGGGGCTTTCGACCGCCGATGTGGCGCTCATTTCGGACGTTGTGACCTCACAGACGGACTATGATTTGTCGCAGGTTCGCGTGATCGAAGTAAAAGCGCAGTGAAAAACAGTTGAAATTCCGGAAGTTTGTGGTACAATGTTCGCATAAGCACCGAAACCCGGAGGTAATACGATGGCGGAAAATAAAGAATACTTCACGCAGGAAATGGAGAACGGCTCCATTCAGATTTCGGAGGACGTTGTCGCGTCCGTGACCGGTATGGCCGTGCTCGAGGTCGAAGGTGTCTGTGGTCTGAGCAGCACCATCGGAACGGATATCGCCGAAATGCTCGGCATGAAGACGCTCTCCAAAGGCGTGCGTCTTTCGAGCACCGAGGCGGGCGCGCTTCGCATCGACTGCGACGTTGTCGCCAAGTTTGGCCAGAACATCTTTGAGCTTGCCAAGAACGTGCAGGAAAACGTCAAGTCCAGCGTTGAGTCTGTCACCGGACTCACCGTCGGCGAGGTCAACGTGACCGTCTGCGGCATTGCACTGCCGAAGGAAACAAAGAAATAACGGAAAAATAAACCCTTTGCCGGTTGTGACAAAGGGTTTATTTTTGCTGCAACTTCCTGTATAATAAATAATCATTTTGAGAGAGAACGCTGCATTTTGCGGCGAAGGAGAACTGCAATGACCAGATCAAATGCAAGAGAGATTGCCTGCCACCTTGTCTATGAAATGAACTTCAACGGCATCACTGCCGACGAGGCGATGAACCTTCTGATGGACCCGGACTACTATCCGTCGCTGGCTTCAGAGACCGAAATTTACGCCGAGCGCCCGTCCGGCAAGCAGGCGGAATATCTTGCAGGTGTGGTCCACGGCGTGGAGCGCGAGCGCGAAAAGCTTGCAGGCTTCATCGAGAAAAACGCCATCGGCTGGAGCCTTGGGCGCATCTCCAAGGTCGCCGTCGCGGTCATGGAGGTTGCAATGTACGAGTGCGAGCATGAAGCCGACGTGCCGACAGCGGCCGCGATCAGCGAAGCGGTCGAGCTGACGAGAAAATATGAGGACGAGGACGTGGTGTCCTTTGTCAACGGCATTCTTGGGAAATTTGCCCGGGAGGGCATGGCGCAATGATGGCTTTGGGGCTGGATACCAGCAACTACACCACATCGGCAGCTGCATTTGACGGCGTGAGCGGTAAAAACTGCTCACGTCTTTTGGATGTAAAAGAAGGCGAACTGGGGCTTCGGCAGTCGGACGCGCTGTTTTCCCATGTCAAGCGCCTGCCGGAGCTGGTTTCGCAGCTTTTCGCGGAGCTTCCGAGAGACGAAATCGTGGCCATCGGCGCTTCGACAAGGCCAAGAGCCGTTGAGGGATCTTATATGCCGTGCTTTCTCGCGGGCGAAAGCCAGGCGCGGAACCTCGCGACCGTTCTGGATGTCCCGTTCTACGCCTTTTCTCACCAGCAAGGGCACATCGCGGCGGCCTGCTGGTCGTCCGGCCGCATGGATCTGATGGATACGCCGCATCTGGCATGGCACCTGTCCGGCGGTACGACGGAGCTGCTGCTCGTCACGCCCGGAAACAAAAACGTGAACGCGGAAAAAATCGGCGGCACGCAGGATATTTCTGCCGGGCAGCTCATCGACCGGACAGGGAACACGCTCGGCCTGCGCTTTCCGTCGGGAAAAGAAATAGACCGCCTCAGCCGGGAATCTGGCTGCCGCGAGCGGTTTAAGGTAAAGCTGAACGGTCTGACGTTTTCGTTTTCCGGTTTAGAGAACAAGATGCACGCGTTTTATGACGCGACACACAGCCCTGCCGATACGGCAAAGTACGTTCTTAACTGCGTGTGCTCGTGCATCGTCTCGGTCACACGCGAGGCGCTCAAGCGGTATCCGGGCTTCCCGGTCGTCTTTTCCGGCGGCGTTGCGTCCAATTCGCAGCTGAGAGAAAGATGCAGGGACTTTGACGCGATTTTCTCCCCGCCTGAATACTCCACCGACAACGCCATGGGCATTGCCGTTCTCACATGGCTGCAAGGGGTGTAGCGATGGAACGGAAGATTTTAGACGTCAGTCAGGTCAATGAATACATCAAGGGCCTTATGGATACCGACGAGCTTTTAACGGGGCTTTGCATCCGCGGCGAGCTCAGCAACTATAAAATTTACCCCTCGGGACATCACTATTTTACCCTCAAGGATGCGGGCGGCGCGCTTCGCTGCGTGATGTTCCGCTCGAGCGCGGCGCGGCTCCGCTTCCGGCCGGAAAATGGGATGAAGGTGCTCGCGATGGGAAGGATCACCGTCTTCCCGCGGGACGGCGCGTACCAGCTCTATTGTAACGATTTGACCCCGGATGGAATCGGCGATTTATATGTCGCGTTTGAACAGCTCAAAGCGAAGCTCTCCGCCGAAGGGCTCTTTGACGCGCGGTACAAAAAGCCGCTGCCGCCGTTTCCGCACCGGATTGCCATTATCACCTCCGGCGCGGGCGCGGCGATCATGGACATGCTGCGGATTTTGGGAAAGCGCTATCCTTTGAGCAAAGTCGTGATTTTGCCCGTGCGCGTGCAGGGGCAGGAAGCACCCGCCGAGATTGCGGGCGCTATCCGGTACGCGAACAAGTATCAGGTGGCGGACGTCATCATCACAGGACGCGGCGGCGGCTCGATGGAGGACCTCTGGGCGTTCAATGACGAGCGCGTGGCACGGGCGATTTTTGCATCCGAAATTCCGGTCGTCAGCGCGGTCGGGCACGAGCCGGACGTGACGATTTCCGATTTCGTTGCCGATGTGCGCGCGGCGACGCCTTCGAATGCAGCAGAGCTTGTCGCGCCCGACCAGAACGATCTGCGCGCGTATCTTCTCACCGCGCAAAAGCGCATGGCGCAGGCGATGCAGAAGCAGGTAAAGCTCGACCGAAAAATGCTCGACGGCCTCAAAAGCCGAAGGGTGCTGCAATCGCCGATCAATTATGTAAACGAAAGACGGCTGCTGCTGGACCACAGCGCGCAGCGGCTCGGCGCGGCGATGCAGCGCAATCAGGAGGCGCAGAAGCGGCGCTTCATCCATCTGACAGCGAAGCTGGACGCACTGAGCCCCTTGAAGGTTCTTGCGCGGGGCTACAGCGTGGTCTTGACGGAAGATGGCCGCGTCGTGCAGCGCGCGGAGCAGGTAAGCGTCGGGCAGCAGGTTACCGTAAAATTAAGCGAGGGAAGCATCACCGCTTCCGTCCTTGGAACGCAGGAGGAACGCCATGGCAAAGAAATCACAGAGCTTTGAGCAGTCAATCACAAGGCTCGACGAAATTGTCCGTCAGCTCGAGCAGGGGAATGTGCCGCTGGAGGATGCGCTCAAGCTCTTTCAGGAAGGGACGGCTCTGGTCGACACCTGCGGCAAGCTTTTAGACAAAGCAGAGCTTGAGGTCGTCAAACTGATGAAAACCGCCGACGGCACACCGGCAGAAACGGAGTATGAACGCGATGATGTTTAAAGACGTAATGGCAGAGTATCAGAAAACCGTAGAGGACTATCTGAAAACGCTCTTTACCGAGGACGTACCGCAGAAGCAGCTTTTTGACGCGATGCGCTACAGTCTGCTTGCCGGCGGCAAGCGCATCCGCCCGATTCTGACGCTCGAGTTCTGCCGCGTGTGCGGGGGCGATATGGAAAAGGCGATGCCCTTTGCGGCGGCCATCGAGATGGTGCATACCTACAGCCTCATCCACGACGATCTTCCGTGCATGGACAACGACGACTACCGGCGCGGCAGGCTCACGAACCACAAGGTTTTCGGTGAGGCAAATGCTGTCCTCGCGGGAGATGCGCTTCTGACTGCGGCATTTGGCTCGCTTGCAAAGGCGGAGCTTCCGGCGGATAGAATCTGCAAGGCCGTGGCGCTGTTATCGAAACGTGCCGGCGAATGCGGCATGGTCGGGGGACAGGTCCTGGATTTGGCGGGCGAGCAGCTCGTTCTGACAGAAGAGGAAATCTATAATGTCCACCGGCTCAAGACCGGCGCGCTCATTTCGGCTGCCTGCCAGCTCGGCGTCATCGCAGCGGGCGGAACGCAGGAGCAGCTGGACGCGGCAGACCGGTACGCGGAGGCGCTTGGGCTCGCGTTCCAGACGAGAGATGACATGCTCGATGTCCTCGGAGACTCCGGCAAGATGGGAAAGGCCACCGGCATGGACGAGAACAAGAACACATTCGTCCGACTCTACGGCGTGGGTGCGTGCTCGCGGCTCATTGAAAAGGAAACGCAGAAAGCCATTGAGGCGCTCGGCGCGTTCGAGGACTCCGACTTTTTAAAGGAGCTTTCAATGAAGCTCGCGATTCGCGAGTGCTAAAACCTTTTGCTGTGCGTAGGGGCGGACGACTCTGTCCGCCCTTGGGAAGCTGCGAATTCGCCGAAAATTT
>ERZ832522.715-NODE-715-length-48046-cov-18.396033_pt1 | contig 48046 bp, 36 predicted proteins | sample MGYA00519951_ERZ832522 | MGnify/ENA primary metagenome ERZ832522 (study PRJEB31850, sample SAMEA3708728) | human gut metagenome | biome: human gut; feature: human-associated habitat; material: faeces | place: China | collected 2014 ... | reverse complement strand
CCCGCTCCAGCGTCTCGGCCACGGTGACGGCGTTTTTCTGCACCTGCCAGCCGTGGTAGGCGGTGCCCACATACATCAGTTTTAAAGCAATGTTTCGTTCCATTTTATCACCAAAGGGGGGCGGATCTTGTCTTTTTCGGGGGCGGTCAGCGGTTGATCTCCCGCTTGTCGGTGCGGCCCATGAGATAGTCCAGACTGACGCCGAAGAAGTCCGCCAGGGCCACCAGGCCCAGTGCGGAAGGGTAAGACACCTGATACTCATAGTCCTGATAGCTGCGCAGCTTCAAACCACAGATCTCCGCCATTTCCCGCTGCTTCAAGCCGCGTTCTTTCCGAAGAAGTCTCAGGCGGGCAGAAAAATTCTCCATAATAACTCCTAAATACATAGTTGACACGCGGTAAAACCGTGCTATAATAAACACGATTATACCGTGTAAAATGTGAGGGAGGAATGAACCATGAATACGCTGTTATACGCAGTATTTCAGGATAATCCGCTTTTGTCAAATGAAATTTACGAATTTTGCAACGGCGTCCCCGATTATGTCAGGGCGGAGCGGGAATATCTCCAGATCGCCCGGCAGGTGGCGGACCGTCTGGGGTATGACCTCTATAACGAATTTGAGGAGAAGCTGAACGACTATATGGCCCAGCAGCTCGACGCCTGCTACCTCTTCGGGCTGGGGCTGCGGCGGGAGCTGGCCGCCGGGCTGATGCTGGAGGAGTGAGGGCTTACAGCCCGAAGCGGCCCAGCACCCCCACCCCCGCCGTGAGGACCAGGAAGAGCAGGATGACGGCCGCGTCATTGCGCCGGTATTTCAGCTGGCGCAGGCGGGTGCGCCCCTCGCCGCCGTGGTAGCAGCGGCACTCCATGGCCATGGCCAGCTCGTCTGCCCGGCGGAAGGCGGAGATGAACAGGGGGACAAGCAGGGGGACCAGCGCCTTGGCCCGCTGGATCAGGTTGCCCGACTCAAAATCCGCCCCCCTGGCCCGCTGGGCGGACATGATCTTGTCCGTCTCCTCGATCAGCAGGGGGATGAAGCGCAGGGCGATGGACATCATCATGGCCAGCTCATGGACCGGCACATGGATTTTTTTCAATCCGCCCAGCAGGCGCTCCAGCCCGTCGGTGAGGCTGATGGGGCTGGTGGTGTAGGTCATCAGGAACGTGCCCATGATCAACAGCATGATCCGCAGCACCATGAATACGGCGTTCTGCAGACCCTCCGCGGAGATCCGCAGGAAGCCCAGCTCTGCCAGGATGTGCTCTCCCGGCGTGAAGAACAGGTTCAGAATGCCGGTGAACACGATGATGAACACCACCGGCTTCAGCCCCCGCACCAGGGATTTGATCCCTACTCGGGAGATGCGGACACACACTGCCAGCACCGCCGCCAGAATGCCGTAGGCCAGCAGGCTCTTGGCGCAGAACAGCGCCACGATGTAAAGGACCACCAGCAGGATCTTCGTCCGGGGGTCCAGGCGGTGGGCCACGGTGTCGCCGGGGAAAAACTGGCCCAGGGTGATGTCCTTCAGCATCCCGTCTCCCCCCTTCTCAGCGCCAGCAGCTCCCGCTCCAGGGCCTCCACGGTGTAGACCGCAGGGTCGATGGCGAGGCCCTGCTCCCGCAGGCGCATGGCAATACGGGTCACCTGTGGCACGTCCAGCCCGGCAGAGAGCAGCTCCTCCGCCCGGGCGAACACCTCCGCCGGAGTCCCGCTCATCAGCACGTGAGCGGACTTCAGCACCAGGATTCGGTCTACATTCCGGGCGATCTCGTCCATGCTGTGGCTCACCAAAATAATGGTTTTTCCCTTGTTGCGGTGATAGTCCCGGATGTTGGCCATGAGGTTTTCCCGGCCCGCCGGGTCAAGGCCCGCCGTGGGCTCGTCCAGCACCAGCACCTCCGGCTCCATAGCCAGTACGCCCGCCAGCGCCACCCGGCGCTTTTGTCCGCCGGACAGCTCAAAGGGGGATTTTTCCAGCTGATCGTCCCGGATACCCACTAACTTGGCGGCCTCCCGGACGGCGTAATCCAACTCGTCCCCGGTTTTTCCCTGATTAGCGGGGCCGAAGGCGATGTCCTTGTACACTGTTTCCTCAAACAGCTGATATTCCGGGTACTGGAACACCAGACCCACCTTAAAGCGAACCTCCCGGATCTTTTTCGGCTCCGCCCAGATATTCTTCCCCCGCAGCAGGATCTCTCCTGCCGTTGGCTGGAGCAGACCGTTCAGATGCTGGATCAGGGTGGATTTGCCGGAGCCGGTATGGCCGATGATCCCTAAGAATTCTCCCTCGTTCACATCAAAGCTCATGTGCTCCACGGCACTGCGCTGGAACGGCGTTCCGGCGCCATAGGTATGTGTCAGGTCTTTTACCTGTAGAATCGGTTCCAATCCTTCTGTCCTCCGTCAATTCTTCGCCAGAGCCGCAGTAATGGCAGCCGCACATTCGTCCACCGTTAAAGCGTCCAGGGGTACGTCCAGCCCGTCCTTCCGCAGACGGTCCAGCAGGTCCACCGTGTCTGGCACCGTCAGGCCCATGGTCCGCAGCGGCTCCACTTGGGTAAAGACCTCCTTGGGGGTGCCGTCCAGCGCGATGCGGCCGTCATCCATGACGATGACCCGGTCCGCCTCCTCCGCCTCGTTCATGTGGTGGGTGATGAGCACCACGGTGATGCCCTTCTCCCGGTTCAGCTTATGAACGGCGGAAAGCACCTCCTGCCGCCCGATAGGGTCCAGCATGGCGGTGGCCTCGTCCAGTACGATGCACGCCGGCTCCATGGCGATGACACCGGCGATGGCGACCCGCTGCTTCTGACCGCCGGACAGCAGATGGGGCGCATGGGTCATAAAGGCGGTCATATCCACGGCGGTCAGGGCGTCATCCACCCGGCGGCGGATCTCCTCTGAGGCCACGCCTAAATTCTCCGGGGCAAAGGCCACATCCTCCTCCACCACGTTGGCGACGATCTGGTTGTCCGGATTCTGGAACACCATGCCCACCCGGCGGCGGATCTCCAGCAGACACGCCTCGTCCTGCGTATCCATGCCCTCCACATACACCTTGCCGCCGCAGGGCAGCAAAATGGCGTTCAGGCTTTTGGCAAAGGTGGATTTGCCGGAGCCGTTATGCCCCAGCACCACCACAAAGCTGCCCTTTTCAATGGCCGTGTCCACGCCCCGCAGGGCCAGGACCGGCTTCTCCCCTTCCTCCGCCGGATAGGCGAATTCCAGAGCCTTTGTTTCGATCATATCCATGGATCGGTTCCCTCATTTAACTTGATATTCAATCCAACGGGGCCCGGTAAAAGCCGCCGTAGAAGTTTTCCGTGCGGAGCACGTTGATGATCGCATGGGGGTCCACCTGCAAGATCAGGTGCACGATGTCGCTCTCCTCATAGCTGGAGATCACGGTGTGCAGGACGCTCATATCCTTGTGGCTGTATCCGCCCACCGCCTTCACGCAGGACATCCCGTGCCGGCACCCGCTCACATAGGCCGCCATGATCTCCTCTGCCTTTTGGGTGGTGATCTGAAGCGTCAGCCGTTCGTAGCGGTGGTGGAAGGTTTCCACCGTCTTTGTGGAGATAAACTGAAACAGGATGGAGTAGCCTGCGTACAGCCAGCCGAACAGATAGCCAAAGATGCACAAAATACAGGCGTTAAACATGAAAACATAGGACCAGATGGATTTTCCGGTCTTATTGGAGACATACAGCGCGATAAAGTCCGTGCCGCCGGTGGAGGCGTTTCCCTTCAGGGCCAGCACGATGCTGATGCCCATAAGGAAGCCGCCGAACACCGCGCTGAGCAGAATATCGTCAAAAATCGGCGGCAGAGAGAAGTATTTCAGGAATAAGCTGGTCATGCCTACTTGCAGAAGGGAAAAAAGCGTGAATCTCGGGCTGATGCTCCGGTAGCAGAGCACCGCCACCGGCAGATTCAGCGCCACCAGTGCGAGAGAAGTGGAGATGGACCCGCCGTAAAGCGATGCCGCCCGGTCGATCAAAATAGCAACGCCTGTAAAGCCGCCGGAAAGCAGTCCGGCGGAATGGACAAAGCTTTCGATCACAAACGTCTGCAGCAGCGAAGAACACAAGACCGCAAAAAATGTGATCACATACCGCAGATGCTTATTCTTCGTTTTTAACATAGCCGCTCCTTGTTTATCTGTTTATTACTCAGAAAACCATCGTCCGGTGGCGCCGCAGGGCAGCGCCATGCCGGTAGCCGTCACCGGCAGACCCAGCTCGTCCCAACTGACGGTGCCGCCGTACTTCTCCGCCACCAGCAGGTGCAGCAGATACCCCAGCACACTGGGGGCCAGACCTGTGGTGTAGGAGTTGATGAGCACGAACAACGGCTTGTCCGACAGAACCCCGGCGCAGAGCTTCACAAAGGGGTACAGGCTCTCCTCCAGCTTCCAGACCTCACCGCCGGGCCCCCGGCCGTAGCTGGGCGGGTCCATGATGATCGCATCATAGGTCTTGCCCCGGCGGATCTCCCGCTCCACGAACTTGGCGCAGTCGTCCACGATCCAGCGGATGGGCGCGTCGGAGAGACCGGAGAGCCGGGCGTTGTCCTTGGCCCAGGCCACCATGCCCTTGGCCGCATCCACATGGCAGACGGCAGCGCCGGCCTTGGCACAGGCCACCGTAGCGCCGCCGGTATAGGCGAACAGATTCAGCACCCGAATGGGACGGTCAGCCTTGCGGATCTTGTCCATGACAAAATCCCAGTTCACCGCCTGCTCCGGGAACAGGCCCGTATGCTTGAAGTTCATGGGCTTGACCTGGAAGGTCAGATCCTTATAATGCACCTGCCAGCTTTCCGGCAGCGCCTTTTTCTCCCAGTGTCCGCCGCCGGTCTGACTGCGGAGATACCGTGCGTTGGCCCGTTTCCACTCCGGCAGACGCCGGGGCGTTTCCCAGATGGCCTGTGGGTCAGGACGCACCAGATACTGCTTGTCCCAGCGTTCCAGCTTTTCACCGCCGCCGCAGTCCAGCAGCTCATAATCCTGCCATTGATCCGCGATCCACATAGATGGTTCCTCCTCCATGTCCCGCAAAGCACCGAGGGACATACTTTCTCATAATAAATCATTTTATTATACCTTTTTTATCTTGCCCGGTCAACCAAATTCCATCAATTTTGTCTGTCCGGTCCCCTGTAAGCAGCAAAAAAGAGAGCCGCCGAAGCGACTCTCTTCAAAATCAGATATTTGCGCACAGGGACTTGGGTTTGGTAAGCTTGGCAGATACAGACGTCCGGACCTTCGGCAAGTCGGCAGGCGGCTCCCGCCGCTCCGACAGGCGTTCTCTTGCCACCGCCAGCATCAGCTTGATCCGATTCTCCTGATTGACCCGCGTGGCGCTGGGATCGTAGTCGATGGGAGTGATGTTGGCCTCCGGGTACAGCTCCCGGATCTTATTCACCATGCCCTTGCCGCAGATGTGGTTGGGCAGGCAGCCAAAGGGCTGGGCGCAGACGATGTTCTCATACCCGGAGCGCACCAGCTCCAGCATTTCCGCCGTCAGCAGCCATCCCTCGCCCATCTTGCAGCCCATGCCGATGGTGTGGCTCTGCTCCGGCAGCTTGATCAGCTCGCTAAAGGGCATGGGGGCATGGTAGCCCGCGTCCTTGAGGGTCTTGATGATGACCTTCTCCATGCCCGCGATGAGGGCCAGTGCCGCCTCCGCGGCGGTTTTTTCCACCAGAGAGCCACCGTAGAGCCGCACGGTCTCCGCCATGTTGTAGGCGCAATACTGCACGAAGCCCATCAGCCCCGGCAGGTTCACTTCGCAGTCCTGAGAAGCCAGGAACTTTTCCAGTTCGTTATTGCCTAAGGGGGAATATTTGACGTAGATCTCCCCCACTACGCCTACCTTGACCTTGGGCACCCGCCGTACCGGGATGGCGGCAAACTCCGCCGCGATCTTCGGCATGACGGCCTTCATCTCCCGGCCGGAATAGCCCTTATCGTGGCGGACTTCATCGCAGAGAATGTCCAGCCACTTGTTTTGCAGCCGCTCCGCAGCCCCAGCTTCCAGCTCATAGGGCTGGGTCTGGGCCCGGAGGGTCATCAGCAGGTCGCCGTAGTAGATGGCAGCCAGAGCCTGCCGCATGAATTTCAGATCCATGGGCATACTGCTGTCCTTTTCCAGACCGGAGAAGTTCAGGCTCAGCACGGGGATATTGCCGTAGCCCGCCTTTTCCAGAGCCTTCCGCAGCAGGAAAATGTAGTTGGACGCCCGGCAGCCGCCGCCGGTCTGGGTGATGATGAGGGCGGTGTGGTCCAGATCATACTTGCCGGAATCCAGTGCGTCCAAAAACTGGCCGATGACCAGCAGCGCCGGATAGCAGGTGTCATTATGGACGTATTTCAGTCCCAGCTCCGCCACCCGCTCGCCGCAGTTGCCCAGCAGCTCCACCTGATAGCCATGGTTCTCCATGCTGGCTGCCAGAATGCGGAACTGCACCGGTGCCATATTGGGAATGAGAATTTTATGGGTCTTTTTCATGTCCGGTGTAAACCGGGGATAGGTCTGTTCCATATCAGGTCTCCTCCTGTTCCTCCAACGCCGCAAACAGGCTCCGCAAGCGAATACGCACCGCGCCCAGGTTGGTGATCTCATCGATTTTCAGCTGGGTATACAGCTTGCCGCCCTCCCGCAGAATTTCCCGGGTCTCGTCGGTGGTGATGGCGTCCACGCCGCAGCCAAAGCTCACCAGCTGCACCAGATCCATATCCGGCTGGGAGCAGCAGTACTTCGCCGCCGCGTAGAGCCGGGCGTGATACGTCCACTGGTTCAGCACCGTGGTCTTGAACGGATCTGCCAGCTGAGAAACGGAATCCTCCGTGATGACTGCCGCGCCGAATTGGGTGATGAGGGTATCGATGCCGTGATTGACCTCCGGGTCCACATGGTAGGGCCGGCCTGCCAGAACGATGATCCGGCGCCCCTCCTTCCGGGCGGCGGCCATGATCTCCGCACCCTTCTCCCGGATCTGCTTCATGTGACGCTCATATTCTCCGTAGGCCGCCTCCACCGCCGCCTTGATCTCTCCGTGGGGAATGGGGCCAAACTCCCGCTCCATCACGGCGGTCATCTTCTTTGTGAAATCGTGGGGCCGGTGGATGCCCACATAGTCATAAATGAATTTCGTGTTCTTCAGACAGTCGCAGTTGCCCGCCAGAACCTCCGGGTAGTAGGCCACCACCGGGCAGTTGTAGTGGTTCTGGCCCAGACCCTCGTCGATGTTGTAGGTCATGCAAGGGTAGAAAATGGCGTCCACTCCCAGCTTGGCCAGAAATTCAATGTGGCCGTGGGCCAGCTTCGCCGGGAAGCAGGCGGTGTCGCTGGGGATGCTCCCCTGCCCCTCCAGATACAGCTTTCGACTGGACATGGGGCTGTGGACCACCTGGAAGCCCAGCTTCGTGAAGAACGTGTGCCAGAAGGGATACAGCTCCCAGAAGTTCAGGCAAAGGGGCAGGCCGATCCGCCCCCGCCGGTTCTCCCCCGGCTTGTAGCCTAAAAGCAGCTGCCGCTTATATTCATACAGATTCCAGCGATCATCGTCCTTTTTGCCGGTGATGGGCCGCTCACAGCGGTTGCCGCTGATGAGCCGTCCGCCATCGGAGAAGGTGTTGACGGTAAGCTGGCAGTTGTTTCCGCACTGGCCGCAGCTGCGGCACTCTGTTTCCCGATGGAACGCCCGCATCTCCGGCTCTGTCAGGAGTGTACTGTGATTTCCCTTGACAGACTTTTTCATGCCGTACAGGGCCGCGCCGTAGGCTCCCATGAGGCCCGCGATGTTGGGGCGGATCACCTCAAGGCCCATTTCCTTCTCGAAGGCCCGGAGAACGGCCTCGTTATAAAACGTGCCGCCCTGGACCACCACATGACGGCCCAGCTCCTCCGGTGAGGAGGCCCGGATCACCTTGTAGATGGCGTTTTTCACCACGGAGATGGACAGTCCCGCGGAGATGTTTTCCACGGAGGCGCCGTCCTTCTGGGCCTGCTTCACACTGGAATTCATAAACACCGTGCACCGGCTGCCCAGATCCACGGGCCGGTCCGCAAACAGGCCCAGCTTCGTAAAGTCCTTCACATCATAGCCCAACGCCTGAGCGAAGGTCTGCAAAAAGCTGCCGCAGCCGGAAGAACAGGCTTCGTTGAGGAATATGTCGCTGATCGCGCCGTTTTCGATCTTGAAGCACTTCATGTCCTGACCGCCAATGTCGATGATAAAGTCCACATCCGGCATAAAATGCTTGGCGGCGGTAAAGTGGGCCACGGTCTCCACCACGCCGAAATCCGCGTGGAAGGCAGCCTTGGCCAAATCCTCGCCGTAGCCGGTGGTGGTGACGGACGCCACGTTCAGCTTGGGATGGCTCTCATATAACCCCAGCAGCACGGTTTTCAGCAGGGCAATGGGGTCCCCCTGATTGGGCCGGTAGTCGGTGAACAGCAGCTCCGCGTTCTCGTCGATGACCGCCACCTTCACCGTGGTGGAGCCTGAATCGATGCCGATGTGGACGGGCTTGGCGTAGTCCGTCGGGAAGTCCGCCTGCGGCACCGCCGCCTTGGCGTGACGGGCTTTGAACGCGTCATATTCCGCTTCATTTTCAAACAGAGGGGGCTGGGAGCGGTAGGTCTCCGACATGCCGCGCTGCTCCAACAGTTCCGCCGTTTTCAGCAGGTCCCACGATTCCTCGGCGTAAAACGCCGCGCCCAGAGCCACAAACAGCAAGCTATTCTCCGGACAAGTTCCGGTGACGCCCAAAGTCTCGTCGAAGCTCTGCCGCAGACACTTGGAAAAGGTCAGCGGCCCGCCCAGATACAGAACGTGGCCCTTGATAGGCCGTCCCTGCGCCAGACCCGCGATGGTCTGATTCACCACCGCCTGATAGATGCTCTTGGCGATGTCGGCGGACTTGGCCCCCTGATTGATGAGGGGCTGGATGTCGCTCTTGGCAAACACGCCGCAGCGGGCGGCGATGGTGTAGGTCTTTTCCGCTGTCTGGGCGGCTTTGTCCATCTCCTCCGCGCCCATTTTCAGCAGCGTGGCCATCTGGTCGATGAAGGCCCCGGTGCCGCCGGCGCATGAACCGTTCATCCGGACCTCCATACCGTTGGTCAGAAAGAGGATCTTGGCATCCTCGCCGCCCAATTCGATGATAACGTCCGTCCCCGGTGCCAGACGGTTGGCCGCCACCCGGGTAGCGAACACCTCCTGCACAAAGGGAGCCTTTACGCTCTCCGCCATGCCCATGCCGGCAGAGCCGGAGATGGCAAACACCGCCTCCCGGCCGCAGCGCTCCGCCACCCGCCGCAGAAGCTCTGCGGATTTCTCTACAATATGGCTGTAATGCCGCTCGTATGTATGGTATATCAAGTTGTTCCGGTCATCCAGCACCACGCATTTGATGGTGGTGGAGCCTACGTCAAGTCCGACCCGCAAGGGGAGTTCCTCCTTTAGGGGCCATGCAGCCCCACATTAGCTTATTACCAATATTTTACGTTTCTTCGGCATAATTCTCAATGTAAAAAACATGGAATTTTCGTGAATATTCCGTTAAGAAATCGGTTACGCCCTTGGACTTTCTTCATTTGACAGCCTATGTTATACTATAGAAAATATGCTTTTTCAGAAGGGAAGTTCCTGCTATGACATCTGTTTTGATGCACACCTGCTGCGCCCCCTGCTCCCTCAGCTGTATCGATCCGCTCCGGGCCGAAGGGATCGAACCGGTAGCCTTTTGGTACAACCCGAACATTCATCCGTGGAAGGAATACGAAGCCCGGCGGGACTGTCTGCTGACCTACGCTCCCACCATTGAAATGCAGGTCATTGTAGATGAGGACTACGGTCTTAGAACGTTTGTAGAGCACGTTGCAAGCGATATTGACCACCGCTGTACCTACTGTTATCAGCACCGGCTGGAGGAAACGGCCCGGTATGCGGCGGAGCACGGCTATGGGGCCTTTACCTCCACCCTGCTGGCCAGTCTCTATCAGGATCACGACGGCATCAAGGCCGCGGCGGAGAAATACGCCCGGCAGTACGGCGTGGAATTTCTCTACCGGGATTTCCGGCCCAATTTCCGGGCAGGGAATCAGCGGGCCAGAGAACTTGGCTTTTATATGCAGAAGTACTGCGGGTGTGTCTTTTCCGAACAGGACCGCTACCAGAAGCAGATCGACCGGGACAAGAAAAAATTTGCGGAGCAGGTGTAAGGCCCGCCCCGTTTTGTAGCAGAAAGGAGTTTTTAGATGAAAAATCAGTTGCAGGGGATCGCGCTGATCCTGTTTGCCGGTATGCTGATGCTGTATGCCCCGCTCTCTCCCTGGCTCCCCATCCTCGGCAGTCTCCCCTCCGATCTTATCAGCCTTGTGGGACTGGCGTTCGCCATTGCGGGACTGGTACGGTGTTTCAAAAAGGAAGACTGACCGGTTTCAATTCCCATTTCCAGAGCGTTTTTGTTCCGCAAACCGCTGATTTTTGCCAAAAACCCCCGCCGTATGACTACGGCGGGGGTTTGCTGTTCAACTATTCAAATCAGTTCCGCAAGCTGTGGAGTGGGGCCGGGATGCGGCCGCCCCGCTGGATGAAGTCGGCACTGGACTCCTTGTGCACCGGCATCACCGGAGCACTGCCCAGCAGACCGCCCATTTCCACCGTGTCGCCCACGTTCTTGCCGGGGGTGGGCAGCAGGCGGACGGCGGTGGTCTTGTTGTTCACCATGCCGATGGCCGCCTCGTCCGCGATGATGGCGGAGATGGTCTCCGCCGAGGTGTCGCCGGGCACGGCGATCATATCCAGACCCACGGAGCAAACGCAGGTCATGGCCTCTAACTTATCCACGCACAGCGTCCCCGCCTTGGCGGCGGCGATCATACCCTCGTCCTCGCTGACGGGGATAAAGGCACCGGACAGTCCGCCCACGGAGGAGGACGCCATGACGCCGCCCTTCTTCACAGCGTCGTTCAGCAGGGCCAGTGCAGCGGTGGTGCCGTGGGTGCCGCAGACCTCAAGGCCCATTTCCTCCAAAATACGGGCCACGGAGTCGCCAATAGCCGGGGTAGGAGCCAGGCTCAGATCCACGATGCCGAAGGGGGTATCCAGACGGCTGCTGGCCTCCTTAGCCACCAGCTGGCCCATGCGGGTCACCTGGAACGCCGTCTTTTTCACGGTTTCCGCTACCACGTCAAGGGGTTGGCCCTTCACGGACTGCAAGGCATGATACACCACGCCCGGACCGGAAACGCCCACGTTAATGACCCGTTCTGCCTCGCCCACGCCGTGGAAGGCGCCGGCCATGAAGGGGTTGTCCTCCACGGCGTTGCAGAACACCACCAGCTTAGCGCAGCCAAGGCCGTCCCGGTCCGCCGTCCGGGCGGCGGTATCCTTGATGATGCGGCCCATGAGCTTCACGGCGTCCATATTGATACCGGCACGGGTGGAGCCAACGTTGATGCTGGAGCACACCAGCTCTGTCCGGTCCAGGGCCTCCGGAATGGAGCGGATCAGCTTTTCGTCGGCAAGGGTCATTCCCTTCTGCACCAGTGCGGAATAGCCTCCGATAAAGTTGACGCCGCAGGTCTTTGCCGCCCGGTCCAGCGCCATTGCGAAGGGTACATAGTCCTCCGTCTCGCTGGCTCCGGCCACCAGAGCCATGGGGGTCACGGAGATCCGCTTGTTCACAATGGGGATCCCGAATTCATGCTGGATGTCCTCGCCGGTCTTGACCAGCTTTTCCGCATACCGGGTGATTTTCTCGTAGATCTTGTCGCAGGCCTTCTTCGCATCGGGATCGCAGCAGCTCAGGAGGGAAATACCCATGGTGATGGTGCGGATGTCCAAGTGCTGCTGGTCGATCATGGCGATGGTAGAGAGGATCTCTTTTTGATTCAGCATCGTTCTCTCTCCTTATATTCTGTGCATGGCGTCGAAAATCTCTTCCCGCTGGATGCGGATGGACAGCTCCATCCCCTCCCCCAGCTCCCGAAGCTGGGCAGCCAGTTCCTCAAAGCCCACGTTGGCATTGGCGGCATCTACCGCCATGACCATGGTGAACTTGCCGTCCAAAATGGTCTGGGAAATGTCCAGCACGTTGACGTTCATCTCCGCCAGCTTGATGCACACGGCGGCGATGATGCCCACCTTGTCCTTTCCGATCACGGTTACAATTGCGTTCATACCTATCTCCATTCCGCCGCTTGATGCGGCTTATTTAATGATTTCCAAACAGTCAAAGGGACACGGGGAACCCATATCGGCTTCCCCGTGTTCCGCTATATCACTCAGATTTCGTCAAAGAATTTGGCGTGGATGGCCCGGACTGCCCGGTCCACGTCCCCCTCGTCCAGCAGGACGGAGACCCGGATCTCAGAGGTGTTGATCATCTGGATGTTGATGCCCGCCTCATACAGCGCCTCAAACATCCGGGCGGCCATGCCGCAGTTGGTCATCAGGCCCGCACCCACGATGGAGACCTTGCCGATGTTGCCGTCCACCTCGATATGGTCAAAGCACAGAACCTCCTGATTTTCTGTCAGGATCGCCCGAGCGTCCTCCAGATCCTTTTCGTGAACAGTAAAGGAAATATCCTTGCTGTCCTCCCGGCCAATGGACTGCAAAATGAGGTCCACATTGATGTTATGCTTGCTCAGCAGGTCAAACACCTGAAACGCGACGCCGGGATTGTGCCGCAGCCCGATCAGCGCGATCCGCGCGATGCTGGTATCCTTCGCCACACCGGCGATGGTCGTCTTTTCCACTTTTGTGACCTCCTTCACTTTGGTTCCGGGCTTTCTCTCCAGACTGGAGAGCACTTCCAGATCCACCCGGAACTTCTTCGCCAGCTCCACGCTGCGGTTGTGGAGCACGCCGGCCCCTTGAGACGCCAGCTCCAGCATTTCATCATAGGTGATCTCATCCAGATGCCTGGCATTTGGCACGATCCGGGGGTCCGCAGTGTAAACACCGTCCACATCCGTGTAGATCTGGCACAGTTTGGCCCGGAACGCCGCCGCCAGCGCCACAGCACTGGTGTCGCTGCCGCCCCGGCCCAAGGTCGTAACATCCCCGGCCCGATCCATTCCCTGAAAGCCCGTGATCAGTACGATCCTGTGCTGATCCAGCTCCGCCTGGACCCGCTCAGAATCGATCCGCTTGATCCGGGCGTCCCCGTGGACGGCGGTGGTCTGGATCCCCACCTGCCAGGCGGTCAGGGACACGCAGGGCAGGCCCATGGATTCCAGTGCCATAGCACACAGGGCTACGGAGATCTGCTCGCCTGTGGCCAGCAGCATATCCATTTCCCGCTTGGAGGGATGGGAATTGATCTCCTCCGCCTTGGCAATGAGGTCATCCGTGGTGTCTCCCTGTGCGGAAAGCACCACCAGTACATCGTTGCCCTCCAAATAAGTTTCCGCAATGATACCGGCAACGTTGCGGATCCGCTGTGCGTCCCGCACACTGCTGCCGCCGAATTTCTGTACGATCAAGCTCATGGTTGTTCCCTCTTTGCTTCAGATTGCCGCCAGTCCATTGAAATCTTACCGACCGGCAGCAGGGTCCACTCCATCATACGCGGGAAGCCGGGATTGGGGAATCAATCCAGCACCCGCATCTTTGCCAGCGTGGGCAGGTAAGCCGCCAGCCACTCCGCATCCGTGCCGGTGATGGGCGGCGTGATAAAGGCGGTCTCCGTGCCCTGTTCCAGCACCTTTGCGCTATGTAAGGCCTCCGGAAGGGTATCCGTTCCCACCCGGAAATACCAACGGTTCTTCAGCGTCAGCGGAGAGGCAAAGCCGCCGGTATCGGCGCTCCAGCCGATCTCCGGCCGGTGGCGCTCCTCCTGCAGACACTCGATCACATCCGCTACACAGGCAGAGGCGGTGGGCAGCTCGCCCGCACCCTTGCCGTAGAACATGACCTCGCCGGTGGCGTTGCCCCGGACCACCACCGCGTTGAACACATCGTTCACATCGGACATGGGGTTCTCCTCCGAGATCAGGTGGGGCGCCACATACGCAGTGCGGCGGCCGCCCTCCAGCCGCAGACAGCGGCCCAGCAGCTTGATGCGGTAGCCGTGGCGTCCGGCGATCTCCACATCCTTCAGATCAATGCCGGTGATGCCCTCCATGGGCACCTGCGCCGGGTCCACCTGATGTCCAAAGGCCAGATCTGCTAAAATACAGATCTTGCGGCCGGCGTCGATGCCCTCCACGTCCGCCGTGGGGTCCGCCTCCGCGTAGCCCTTCTCCTGAGCCAGCTTCAAAACCTCGGCAAATGACGCGCCCTCCTTCACCATCTTTGTGAGGATAAAGTTGGTTGTGCCGTTCAGGATGCCGTAGATCTCATCCACGCGGTTGGCCGCCATGCACTGGGTCAGGGGGTGCAGCACAGGGATGCCGCCGCCCACGCTGGCCTCGAACAAGTAATTCACATGGTTCTTCCGGGCCAGTTCTAACAGCTCACAGCCATGCTCCGCCACAAGCTGCTTGTTGGCTGTGACCACGTGCTTGCCTGCCATGAGGCACCGGCGGGTGTACTCATAGGCGGCCTCCACGCCGCCGATGGTCTCCACCACCACCCGGATCTCGCCGTCATGTTCGATCTCCCGGAAATTCTCGGTCATCAAGTGCTGATACGGGTCGGCCCGCAGCTTCCGGACCAACGCCGTTTTCACGGACAGCGGCTGGCCCAGCTTGTGCTGGATGGGGGCTGTGTTGGCCTCTACTACCTTCACAACACCGGTCCCCACTGTACCCAATCCCAGAATTGCGATCTTGATCATCGTTGCTCCTCCCTTATCCGGCCAGGATCTCGAATTTGATAACGTTGTCCAATGCGGAAATGTCGGTGATCAGCTGTTCCAGAGACTTCTCCATGGCGGAGGTCTCAGCGGAAATGGTCACGGCCGCGCAGCCGTTTGTGGGAATGCTCTGGTTGATGGTCAGGATGTTGGCGCCGGAGGCGGCAAACACGCCCAGAACGCTGGAAAGCGTGCCGGACACATCCTTCAGCAGGGTGTAAAACGTAATGATATGCTCCGACTTCATATCGTTGAAGGGCTGCACCGCGTCCTTGTACTTATAGAAGGCGCTGCGGCTGATGCCGGCCATTTTTGTGGCTGCGCCCACCGTGTCCGCCTCGCCGGTCTGCATCATCCGCTTGGCTTCCGCCACCCGGATAAAGATCTCCGGCAGGGCCTCCGCCGCCACCAGATAATACTTGATTTTTCTCGCCATATCGTCCACCTCATACGGTCATTTGTCTTTGAGTAGTTCTATTCTATCAGCTTTCCCAACAGCTTGCAACCGAAAACGGCAAAGATACCCTTGTGGGATTTGGAAAAATTTCGTTAAATTGTCCGCCGTTTACGGTCAAATTGTTGAAAAAGGTCATATATGAAAAGACAGGAGCGGGTTTCCCTCCTGCCTTTTCCATATTTTCTCGCCGTCAGACTCTTTTAAAACAGCTTTTACTCCGCTTCGTAAACAGCTTTCATACCTTTATATGTCTCATAGCAGTCCAGCTTGGAGACCACCTCAAAGGGGGCGTGCATGGCCAGCACCGGCACGCCGGCGTCCAGCGTCGTGATATTGCGGTTGGCCATATACATGGCCACGGTGCCGCCGCCGCCGGCGTCCACCTTGCCCAGCTCCGCGATCTGCCAGATGACCTTGGCCCGGTCAAAGATACCCCGGACATAGCCCACCGTCTCGGCGCTGGCATCACTGGCGCCGGACTTGCCACGGGCGCCGGTGTACTTGCACAGACCAATGCCGTAGTTCAGATAGGCGGCGTTCTTCTTTTCAAACACCTCGCCGAAGTTGGGATCGTAGGCCGCCGTCACGTCGGCACTGAGGCAGAAGGAATTCTCCAGACACACCCGCAGGGCCGCGCCCTGAGCCTCGCACAGATCCTCCATAAAGGTGTCAAAGGCAGCGGACTGCATACCGGTCACACCGTCGGAGCCAATCTCCTCCTTGTCCGCCAGCACGCAGACGGCGGTTTTGACAGGCGTCTTGTCCAGATCCAGCAATGCCTTCAAGGCGGCATAGCCGCAGACGCGGTCGTCATGGCCGTAGGAGCCGATCATGGAGCGGTCCAGGCCGATCTCCGTGGCCTTCACAGCCGGCACCGCTTCCAGTTCAGCGGAGGTGAAATCATCCTCCGTGATGCCGTACTTCTCGTTCAAAAGCTGCATCACAGCCAGCTTCACCCGGTCGGAGCCTTCATCGTCTCCGATGGGCTTGCTGCCCAGCAGCAGATTGAGCTGTTCGCCCACGATGCCCTCAGCCAGCGGCTTCTTGCTCTGCTCCTGACCCAGATGGGGCAGCAGGTCCGTGATGACCAGCTTGGGATCGCCTTCATCGCCGCCGATGTTCACTGTGACAGTGGTGCCATCCGTCAGCGCCACCACGCCGTGAAGCTCCATCGGGATGGTCACCCACTGATATTTGCGGATGCCGCCGTAGTAGTGGGTCTTGAAATAGGCCAGCTCATTGTCCTCATACAGAGGGTTGGGCTTCAGATCCAGCCGGGGAGAGTCGATGTGGGCGGCGGCGATCTGGGTCCCCTCGCTCATGGGCTTGCTGCCGACATGGGCCAGCAGCACGCTCTTCCCCCGGTTGCAGACATACACCTTGTCTCCGGCCTTCAATGCCTGTCCCCGGACCAGGGGCTTGTATCCGGCCTGCTCTGCGAGGCGGACTGTCTCCGCCGCGCAGAGACGCTCGGTCTTGCCTGCATCCAGAAACGCCATATATTCCTTGCAGTAGGCTTCCATCTGCTCCAGCTCCGCCGCGTCCACACGGTCAAAGCCGTTTTTACGGCTGCTCAGCAGCTTTTCCTTCAATGCTTTGTTGCTATCAGACATAGTATCCTCCTTCGAGACTGTCGATAAAGTGGTAAATTCTCCGTGACGGTAAGGCAGGGCAGCCGTCAGCGGTTCCTGCCCGCCGTTTACCGGCTGGCTTCATTCTTTTCCTCCCGGAGCTCTCCGATAAGACGGCGGAAGAAATCTCTGGCGATCTCCCGGAAATCCTCCGGCGTCTCAGCGGTGTTGCTGAGCTCATAGTCGCACTTACCGCGGTAGAATTCGTCAGATTTCTGGGCAGAGATCCGCATACGGGCATAGCGCTCATCAATGCCGTCCCGGGCCATGATCCGCCGCACCCGCAGCTCCGCCGGGGCCGTGACAGCCACGGTCCGGTCGCACAGGGCCTCCGCACCGCTTTCGATCAGGTTGATGGCGTCCACCGCCACCAGTTCGCCGGCCTGACAGCGGCGCTGTACCTCCGGCACGATGAACCGATAAATGACCTCATTGAGCTGCGCCATCCGTTCCTTGTTCTCAAAGACCAGCTCACCCAGCTTCTTACGGTCCAGTGTACCGTCGGAATTAAACACGCCGTGGAATTTCACCTCGATGGCATGGCGCAGCTCTGCGCTGTCCCGGAGCATCTCATGGTACACCTCGTCGCAGTCGATGACCCGGCCGCCCAGATCCCGGATGGCCTCCAGCGCGCTGGTCTTACCGGAGCCGGTACCGCCGGTGATGCCGATGACCACCCGCTTCTGTCCAGCGGCGATGGTCTTGAAGCCCGCCGCCTTCTTCAACCGGTTGCTGATGGCAAGGCCAAGGCCCTGACTGTCCGGGCACTGGGCATAGATCTGAGCCGCGTCCTTGCTGTCAAAGGCCCGCAGAGCGTCAAACACCCGCTGGGCCTGGATCCGCTTATCCTGACTGGGTCCCAGACATTCCACTTCCTGTTCCTTGAACAGCTCCGCGAATTCATCAAAGCAGATGACGCCGTCACCGGGCTTCACCATCTGCAAAATGGTCTGAGCGGAAGCTTCCGCCGGGCCGGTGACAACAGTCACCGGAGCCTTGGGAGCATAATGGCGATACTTCATACCGGGAGCCTTGGGCTGCTCCCCGTCCTTCAGCCGCTCTGTTACGGCCTTGTCCACCGCCACGGGGCCGACAACCTCTTCCAATGCCTCCAAAGGCAGTCCGCCGGGTCTCAGCAGACGGGGCGGTGTGCAGGTCAGATCCAAAATGGTAGACTCCACGCCCACCTGACAGGGGCCGCCGTCCACCACGGCGTCGATCTTGCCCTCCATGTCCTCCATCACGTCCGCTGCGGTGGTGCAGCTGGGACGGCCGGAGGTGTTGGCGCTGGGCGCGGCCACAGGAACGCCTGCCTCCCGGATGATGGACAGCGTTACCTGATGGTCCGGGCAGCGGACACCCACGGTGTCCAGTCCCGCTGTGGTGGCGTCCGGCACGATGGGCTTCCGCTTCAGGATCATGGTCAGAGGACCGGGCCAGAATTTCCGGGCCAGCGTATACGCCAGCGGCGGCACGTCCTCACAGTACCGGGGCAGCCACTGGGGTCCCGGAATATGGATGATGAGAGGGTTGTCCTGCGGACGGCCCTTGGCCTCGAAGATCTTGTTGACAGCCTCTGCGTCCAATGCGTTGGCGCCCAGACCGTAGACCGTTTCCGTGGGAATTCCCACCAGTCCCCCCTGCCGCAGGATGTCTGCCGCTGCGGAGATCTGATCCTCGATGATCTTTTGCTGACCCTTGGTGTCCCGCAGGTCAAAATATCGTGTATGCATCATTTCTCGCCTCGAATTATCTTATATTCAACGCCGCCGGGCGTTTGCTCTCAAAATATGCTCACTCTGCTTCCTGTCCCTGTTTCAGCTTCTCTGCCTGATCCGCCGTCACCAGCGCGTCGATCAGCTCGTCCAGCGCGCCGTCCATGATGGCGTCGATCTTATAAAGCGTCAGGCCGATGCGGTGGTCTGTCACCCGTCCCTGTGGGAAATTATAGGTGCGGATCCGCTGGGAACGGTCGCCGCTGCCCACCTGGCTGCGGCGCTCCGCGTCATAGGCGCTCTCCCGCTTTTCCCGCTCCGCCTCGTACAGCCGGGAGGCCAGCAGACGCATGGCCTTCTCCCGGTTCTGAAACTGGCTGCGCTCCTCCTGACACTCGGCGATCATGCCGGTGGGCTTATGGATCAGCCGCACGGCGGAGGAGGTCTTGTTCACGTGCTGTCCGCCGGCGCCGCTGGCCCGGTAGACCTGCATTTCAATATCCGCGGGGTTCAGTTCCACATCCACCGGCTCCATCTCCGGCAGCACCGCCACCGTGGCGGCACTGGTGTGGATGCGTCCGCCGGACTCCGTCTCCGGCACCCGCTGGACCCGGTGGACGCCGGATTCAAACTTCAGCCGGGACCAGGCCCCGTCCCCTTCAATAACGGCAGAGCAGTCCTTCACGCCGCCAAGCTCCGTTTCGTTGATGCTGGCGATCTCCAGCTTCCAGCCGCGGCTCTCAGCGTACATGGTATACATCCGCAGAAGGGAATGGGCAAACAGGGCGCTTTCCTCGCCGCCCACGCCGCCCCGGATCTCCAGGATCACGTTTCGGCTGTCATTAGGGTCCCTTGGCAGCAGGAGGATCGTCAGCTTTTCCTTCAGCTGTTCCAGTTCTTCCTTGGCTTCCGCCAGTTCGTCCTGAGCCATTTCCTTCATTTCCTGGTCATGGAGCAGCTCCTCCGCCTCCCGGCGGCGGCTGTCCGCCGCCTGATAGGCCCGGTAGGTCTCCACCACCGGCAGCAGTTCCTTCAATTCCCGGTTTACCTGACGCAGCTTCTCTGCGTCGCCATACACCCGGGGATCGCCTAACTGGGATTCCAGATCCTCATACCGGAGGTCCAGATCCTTTAATTTATCCAGCATAGCTGTGCTCCTTTCTCAAATGTTGAAATTTGAAAAGGAGTGTCGCTATTCCTCCTCCGCCAGCAGTTCCCGGATCTGCCGGAGAAATTCCTCCTGCCAGAAGGTATGGCCCACATGGCCCACCCGGAGGGATGTGGCCGCCTGATGGGGCTTTCCCGTATACTGATCCATCTGCCGGTAAATATCCTCGCTCTTGTGCTCGCTGCCCCGGGTCAGCACATAGGCCACCCGGTCCAGTTCCTTGCCGTGCTGCTTCAGAAAGCTGCGCACCACGCTGCTGCACCGGCCCGCCCACACAGGGGTGCCGACGATGACCAGCCGGTAATTTTCCAGCTTCCGTTCCGTTTCAAAGGGCAGCACATCAGGGCAGTCCTTCCGCATGGCGTCCATGCCGCTGCGGAGCCAACCCCGCAGACCGCTCCGCTCCACGCCATCGGTCAATGCCAACAGCTCCGCGTCCATTTCTTTGGCGATGGTCTCCATCACCCGTTTGGTATTCCCCGTTCGGGAATAGTAAATGCAGAGTACATCCCGCATGTTTTCACCTCTGTTTCTTATGCCTCGCCTGCCGCTTCGCTGAGTTCCTCCCAGCGAAGGTACAGGGCATCCAGCTCCGCCTGGGCAGCGTCCTTATCCGCCACCAGCGCATTGAGCTTTTCATAGTCGCAGGCGTTGGCCTCCATTTCGGCGTCCAGCGCCCTGATCCGCTCCTCCGCCTTGGCGATCTCCCGCTCGCAGATGGTCAGCTGCCGCCGGGCCGCCTGCTGCGCCCGGTCGCCCCGGACCGGTTTTTCTGTAACCGTCTTTTCCTTTACAGGCTTTGGTGCTTCTGTTTTTTCCGCTTCCTCCTGTGCCTTTACCTGCCGGTACTGAGCAAAGCCCATGGGATAGTCGGTAATGGTGCCATTGGCCACCTCCCAGATCCGGGTGGCGAAGCGGTTGATAAAGTACCGGTCATGGCTGACGAACAGCAGCGTGCCGTCATAGGCCTCCACCGCTTCCTCGATCCACTCTCTGGAAGCGATGTCCAGATGGTTGGTAGGCTCGTCCAGGATCAGGAAGTTGATCTCGTCATCCATCAGCATACACAGCCGCAGGCGGCTCTGCTCGCCGCCGGAAAGAACGGACACCGGCTTGAGGACGTCCTCACCCCGGAAGTCATAAGCCGCCAGCCGGTTCCGGGCGGACTGGGCGGAGATGCCCCGCTTGGCCGCCATCATGTTCTCCACCAGATTCCAGTCCGGGTGGTCAAAGTGGATGATCTGAGGCAGATAGGCCAGCTTCACCTGCGGCCCCAGCCGGATGCGGCCGCTGTCCGGATACACCTCATCCACGATCATTTTGATCAGGGTGGATTTTCCGGTGCCGTTGTCGCCGATGAGGGCGATGCGCTCGCCCCCCTCCACCTTCAGGGAGATGCCCTCAAAGAGCTTCTTTTCCCCAAAGGACTTGCTGAGGCTCCGGATGCCCAGCACCTCGTCCCCGTGGAACTCTGCGGCGGTAAACCGGGCGTCCATCTTCCGGGCCTTGGTGGGCTTGGCCGTGGTGCGCATCCGCTCAATGCGGCGCTCCATGGAAATGGCGCGGCGATAGGTCTTGTCCATACCCTGAAATGCCCACATCCGCAGCTGCTCCGCAGACTTTTCCAGCTGGGCGATCTTGGCCTGTTCCTTTTCATACTGCTTCATCCGCTCCTGATAGCGGCGTTCTTTTTCCACGGCGTAGAAGCTGTAGTTTCCGGAATAGAACTCCGCCTTGCCGTTTTCAATCTCAATGACCCGGGTCACGGAGCGATCCAGGAAATAACGGTCATGGGAGATGGCCACCACGGTACCCCGGAATTTCTGGATATAGGCCTCCAGCCACTCCGTAGCGTGAAGGTCCAAATGGTTGGTAGGCTCATCCAGCAGCAGAATGTCCGTATCCTCCAGAATCAGGCGGCCCAGGTTCACCCGGGTCTTTTCTCCGCCGGAAAGCTGGTCGAACAGCCGGCCCCGCATATCGTCGGAAATGGACAGGCCGTTGGCCACCTTGCTGATGGCCACGTCCGTATCGTATCCGCCGAACACCTCAAACCGCTCGGAAAGACTGCCATAACGCTTCAAAATGGCCGGGTCCGTCTCCCCCGCCGCCATGCGGCCCGCCAGTTCCTCCATTTCGGCGGTCAGGGCGTGGAGCCGCCCAAAGGCAGAGCGCAGCACATCGTCCACGGTGTACCCCTCCGGGTACACCGGGATCTGAGAGATCAGACCCATGCGGTGGCCCGGCGGGCGGTGCCGGACGGGTCGGCGGCGGTGATCGTGCCGCTGGGCTGCGGGTTCGGCGTGTCGCTGCTGGCCGTGCTGCCTGCACTGTTTGCGGTGGTACTGGGCTTTACACTGCCCGCCGCCGCGCTGGCGGCAGCGGCCGCGGCGGGCATCGGGGCAGCGCTTTTGTACCGCGGCACGCGGCTGCGCGGCATGGCGAAGGACCCCGACAGCGGGGCTCTGTGGGCCTGCCTGCTGCCGGTAGTGCTTATCACGCTGTATCTGCTGCACACCCACGTTCTGCATCTGGTGGACGGCGCGTACCACACGGGCCAGAGCTGCTACGGCGATATGCCGATGCACCTCGGGTTCATCAAATATATCGCGCAGAGCGGTGAATTTCTGCCCCGCTATCCCCTGCTGGGCGGCACGCACCGGTTCGGCTATCCGTTTTTGTGCGAGACGGTCTCCAGCGTTTTTGTGGTGCTGGGGGCCGACCTGCGCACGGCGTATCTGCTGCCGATGCTGCCCGCGTTTTTGTCGGTGTACGGCATGTTCTGGCAGCTGGCGCGGCGCGTGACCGACAGCGCCGGCAAGGCGTGTCTGGCGTTTTACCTGTTCTTTATGGGCAGCGGGCTTGGGTTTGCGTACTTTCTCGGCTCTGCCGACAGCTTTGCGGGCATTTTCACGGGGTTTTACACAACGCCGACGAATTTTGTGGAGAAAAACATCGAGTGGGTCAATCCGATTGTGGATCTGCTTATCCCCCAGCGGGCGACGCTGTTTGGCTGGTGCGTGCTGCTGCCCGCCGTCTATCTTCTGTGGCGGTTCTGCTATGAGGGCGAGCGCCGCCTCTGGCCGTGGCTGGCCGCGCTGGTGCTGCCCCTGCCGCTGCTGCACACCCACAGTGCGCTGGCGCTCGTGCTGCTCTGCCTCGTCGGCGGCGTCTACACACTGGCGCAGGGCCCGCGGCGAAAGACGCTGCTGCCCTGGCTGGGGCTGGCAGCGGTCTGCGGCGCGGCGTGGCTGTGCCAGATGCTGCCGACGGTGCTGGCGCAGAGCCTCGACGGCCAGCACATGCTGCGGCTGCACTTCAACTGGATCAACGGCCAGGACGACGGCACGCTGCGGGACAACTATTTCTGGTTCTACATCAAAAACATCGGCCTTGTGTATCTTTTGCTGATCCCTGCGTTTCTCCGCGCCAAGCCGAAGCAGCGGTGGCTGTACGGCGGCGGGCTGGCGATCCTGGCGCTGGCGGAGTTCGTCGTGTTCCAGCCGAACACTTACGACAACAACAAACTGCTCTATGTCTGGCATATTCTGGGCTGCATTTTGGCTGCACAGCTGCTTGTGGATATTTTTGCAGAGGTGCGCGTCCTGCCCTGGCGAGCGCTGGGGCTGGCGGCATGCTGCTTTGCGGGCATGTTCGGCAGTGTACTGACCGTAGGCCGCGAGGCGCTCAGCGACTACCGGCAGTGGAGCGCGGACGATATGGCGCTGGCGGATCACATCGACGAAAACGCCGGGAGCGACGCGCTGTTTTTGACAAGCGACAGCCATTTAACACCGGTGTTTGCGCTGGCCGGGCGGCGGATACTCTGCGGGTCGGGCAGCTATGTCTACTACCACGGCATGGACTATTCTGCCGAGTACAACGCCATGCGGGCGCTGTATGAGACGCCGGACGAGGACACGCTGGCCGCGTGGGACATCGGGTACGCCGTGTTTGACAGCAGTGTGTACGCGAAATTTGCGGCAGATGAGAGCTGGTATGCGGCAAGGTATGACGTATGGTATGAAAATGCGGCGTGCCGCGTGTATAAGATAAAGTAGCATACTCCCGCCCTCCTTCACATAGGATTTGACAGGAAATTCTATGCGAGGAGGTCAGGCTATGAAGGGCGACCCTGAGGAGCGTGCCGCGGCGGTGGGACGGTATATTGTGGAAAGCGGTGCTACCGTGCGCGCGGCGGCTGCCGTATTCGGCGTGAGCAAATCCACGATCTGGAAGGACCAGCACCGCCTGCGCCGCCAGAACCCGGGCCTTTGGGCCGAGGTACAGGCCGTCGTACAGAAGAACAAGGCCGAGCGTCATCTGCGCGGCGGCGAGGCCACACGGCGCAAATATTTGCATACAGCATCTTGCGCGGCGCACGGCGGCACAGTATAATAGAGTAAAAAAATAAAGGACGGTGTACCTATGAAACGTCAGGATTACATCAGCTGGGATGAATACTTTATGGGCATTGCCCTGCTCTCGGCCATGCGGTCCAAAGACAACAACAGCCAGGTCGGTGCCTGCATCGTCAGCCCGGAAAACAAAATTTTGTCCCTGGGTTACAACGGCATGCCCATCGGCTGCAATGACGACGATATGCCCTGGGAGCGCGAAGGCAGCGACCTTGACACAAAATATATGTATGTCTGCCACTCTGAGCTGAACGCTATCCTGAACAGCCCGAACCATGATCTGCGCGGCTCCCGGATGTATGTGACGCTTTTCCCCTGCAATGAATGTGCCAAAGCCATCATCCAGAGCGGCATCAAAGAACTGATCTATCTATCGGACAAATACCACGACACCCATGCCAGCATCGCCAGCCGCCGCATGTTCAACATGACCGGCGTCAAATACCGCGCGTATCAGCCGACGGGGCGCGAGATCAAATTGGATGTATAAGGAGCTATGAACATGAAAACCATCATTATCGGCATCGCGGGCGGCACCGGCAGCGGCAAGACCACCCTGACCGAAAAACTGCGGGACCATTTTGGTGCGAACGAGGTCAGCGTTCTCAACCACGACAGCTACTACAAGCGCCACGACGAGCTGCCCTACGAGGAGCGCTGCAAGCTCAACTACGACCACCCGGACAGCTTTGACACGCCGCTGATGGTTGCCCACCTGCGGGAGCTGCGCGCAGGTCACCCCGTACAGGTGCCGGTCTACGACTACACCATCCACAACCGCAGCGACAAGACCGTGACCGTGCAGCCCGCACCGGTCATTATCGTGGAGGGGATCCTGATTTTTGACTCCCCCGAGCTGTGCGACTTAATGGACATGAAGGTCTTTGTGGACACCGACGCCGATGTGCGCATCCTGCGCCGCATCGTCCGCGACGTCAAGGAGCGCGGGCGCACGCTGGACAGCGTTGTCAACCAGTACCTGACCACTGTCAAACCGATGCACGAGCAGTTCGTCGAGCCGAGCAAGCGCAAGGCCGACCTGATCGTCCCTGAGGGCGGGCATAACCTGGTGGCGCTGGAGCTGCTGATCAAATGGGTGGATAATCACCTTCACGCAGTAGAAGCGGAATAAAAATAAATCCGGTGGACGCCTTTAAAAGCGTCTGCCGGATTTTTTTGTTATAGCGGGTTGGTTGTAGGGGCGGATGCAAGCATCGACCCCTACAAAGCATTTTACATGTGATTTTACGCTTTCGTTTGGCTCGGATGCGGCACGGGCGGCATTTTCGTGAACAGAGCCTTCAGCACCAGCGGCGTCGCAACGGACGAGACCACGATGAGCAGGATGACCGCCGTGAAATACACGGGGTCCACAACGCCGACCTCCAGGCCCTTCTGGGCAACGATCAGCGCGACCTCGCCGCGGGTCATCATGCCGACGCCGACCTTGAGGGAATCGCCCCAGTTGAAGCGGCAGATTTTCGCGGCCAGACCGCAGCCGATGATCTTGGTCAGCAGCGCAACGATGACGAAGCAGATGCAGAACAGCAAAATCTCCGGCGTCAGGCCGCTGATGTCGGTCTTTAAGCCGATGGAGGCGAAGAACACCGGTGCAAAGATGACGTAGTTGCTGATGTCAACGCGGCGCTCCACATAGGGGGCGTCGTCCATCGCACAGAGCACGATGCCTGCAATGTACGCGCCGGTGATGTCGGCAATGCCGAAGTACTGCTCGGCAATGTAGGCCATGGCAAAGCAGAACGCCATGCTGACGATGGTGATGCGCTGGGTGTGGGGGTTGCGCTTGTCAAGCCATTTCATGGCAAAGTGGATGACGACGCCGACGCCGATGGCGACGAGGAAGAACAGCACGGTCTGGATGAGCACGCCGCCGATACCGGTACCCTCACCCGAGCTGGCGCCCAGCACGCAGGTCAGCACGATGATGCCGATGACGTCATCAATGACTGCCGCGCTGACGATGGTCGTACCAAGGAAGCTTTTCAGATGGCCCAGCTCCTGCAGCGTCGCCACCGTGATGGAGACACTCGTCGCCGTCATGATGGTGCCGATGAACAGTGCGCGGTAGAACTCCGGGCTGCCCACCGCCGCAAAGCCGTAGAATGCGCTATACAGCAGCGTACCGCCTACCAGCGGCACAAAGACACCGATGCAGGCGATCAGTGTCGCAATGGGGCCTGCGCGCATCAGCTCCTTCAGGTTCGTGCCGAGACCGGTGGAGAACATCAGCAGCACCACACCGATTTCCGCAAAAATCGAGATGGCGTCGTTGGTCTGCACCAGGTTCAACAGGCACGGTCCGATGATCAGGCCGGCAATAATTTCGCCCACGACCTGCGGGGCCTTGCATTTGCGGGCGACCAGCGCAAAGAACTTTGCGCTCAAAATGATGATCGCCAGGTCACGGAACACGGAATACATGAAATATCCTCTCCTTACCTCTTATTAGATGTTACATACCCCTATAGTTTTAGCACCTTGCGCCGCCGTTTGCAAGAGGATAAAACGTGCAAAATATGCAGTTTGCACGCACGTTTTGCATACACTTTGCCCATCGCAGATTTTTTTGCAAAAAAATGCAAAATAAGGCTTGACATTTGAAGATTGTATTGCTATAATAGCTCATGCAGTCAGGCGCTGCGCAACTGAATATGTGGAAAGATGGCTGAGCTGGTCTAAGGCGCACGACTGGAAATCGTGTAGGGCCCCTAAAGCCCTCAAGGGTTCGAATCCCTTTCTTTCCGCCATAAGCCCATGACAAAGAGATGTCATGGGCTGTTTTTGTTGTATAGCTCAAAAATTGCAAAATCGACGAGCCTTTCTTAAAGCGCATTTTATAGGGCAATACCGCATAATTCTAAGTGCCGATACGGCGAGCGAGGTGCGGCAGCTGCCGGAGCGGTGCTTGAGCCGTTAGGCGGGAATTGTGCGGTATTGCCCTAATTATTATCTCAAAACACGAAATGTTCCCTCCCCTGCCTGAGGATATTTCTTGTATACTAATGAAAAAGGAGGATGTTTTCCATGAAAAATACCACTGCAATGGCCGATTATGAGCTGCGCCACATCGAAGCGCTGCGCAAAGATTTGGCGGGCTGCACCGTGCTGCTGAAAAAGGACGGCAGCTTCCCGCTGGAAAAGCCCTGCACCCTTGCCGCCTATGGCAGCGGCGTGCGCCGCACGATCCGGGGCGGCACCGGCTCCGGTGAGGTAAATTCACGCTACATCGTAACCATTGAGGAAGGACTGCAGCAGGCAGGCTTTACCCTGACCGGGATGGAGTGGCACACCGGCTACGAGCAGGCGCGGGAAAAGGCCCACAAAGCCTTTTTGAAGCAGCTGAAAAAGGACGCCAAAGCCGCCAAGCAGAACTTTATCCTCTACGGCATGGGCAAGGTCATGCCTGAGCCTGAATACGACCTGCCGCTCAACGCTGAGGGCGATGCAGCAATTTACGTTGTTTCCCGCATTTCCGGTGAGGGCAACGACCGCACGCCGCTCAAGGGCGACATCCGCCTGACCGATTCCGAGGTGCGGGATATTCTGGCGCTGGACAAAAAGTTCACCCGCTTTATGCTGGTGCTGAATGTCGGCGGCGTGGTGGATCTCTCCCCCGTTATGAGCGTGCGCAACATTCTGCTGCTGTCCCAGCTCGGTGTCGAGACCGGCGGTGCGCTGGCGGATATTCTGCTGGGCAAGGCCAATCCCTCCGGCAAGCTGACGACCACCTGGGCCGCCTTTGAGGAATACCCCGAAATGCCCGACTTTGAGGACATGAACGAAACCCGCTACCGCGAGGGCATCTATGTGGGCTACCGCTATTTTGATACCTTCCGCAAAAAAGCTCTTTTCCCCTTTGGATACGGGCTTTCCTACACAGAGTTCCGCCTTGGGACTGCCGGGGTGGAGGCGAACGGTGCGCAGGTCACTGTGCGTACCACCGTGGAAAACACCGGCACTATGGCGGGGCGGCAGGTCGTGCAGGTCTACCTGAGCAAGCCTGCCGGTAAGCTCGATGTGCCCCGGCAGGAGCTTTGCGCCTTTGCCAAGACCCGCACACTTGCCCCGGGAGAAGCAGAAACTGTCACCTGCTCCTTTACCTTGCCGGAGATGGCAGCTTATGATGCCGAAACTGCCGCCTATATTCTCGAGGCCGGTGATCACCTTGTCCGTGTCGGTGTCAGCAGCGCCGAAACCGTCCCCGCCGCCGTCCTGCATCTGGGCAAGACCGTCACGACCCTGCAGGCAAAAAATGTGCTGGGCAGCACGGATTTCACCGACCTTACCGCCCCTGCCGCCGCGATGGAGCGCCCGGAGGGTGTGCCGGTCATCGAAATCGACCCGGCCTCGATTGTCTGTGAAACGATAGACTATGCCCGCACCGAGGAAATTTTGCCCGAGGTGGACGCCCTGACCAAGGAGGACGCCGCCCTGCTTCTGATTGGCAATTTTGATCCGAACGCAAAGGGCTTTGCTTCGATGATCGGCACAGCAGGCCGCCATGTCTGCGGTGCGGCGGGTGAGAGCTGCAGCACTGTCAAGGGCATTCCCTGGCTGGTCATGGCCGACGGCCCTGCCGGTCTGCGCCTTGCGAAGGAGTATTATGAGGACGGCAAGGGCAAGCACGCTGTCGGCAATGCCTCGGTGCCGGATTCCATTATGGAAATGCTGTCCGGCCCGATGAAACTGGTGATGAGCCTGATTGGCGGCAACGGCAAGCCGAAGGCCGGCTGCGAGATCAAGACCCAATACTGCACGGCCATTCCCATCGGCACCGCGCTGGCGCAGAGCTTTGACACGGATTTTGTGCAGCGGTGCGGCGGCATCGTCGGCGAGGAGATGGAGCACTTCGGCGTTCATCTGTGGCTTGCCCCGGCGCTGAACATCCATCGTTCGATCCGCTGCGGGCGCAACTTTGAGTACTACTCTGAGGATCCGCTCGTCTCCGGCAAGATGGCCGCCGCCATGACGCGCGGTGTGCAGGCTCATAAGGGCTGCGGCACGACCATCAAGCATTATGCCGCCAACAATAAAGAGTACAACCGCACCCGCAACAACAGCATGGTTTCCGAGCGCGCCATGCGTGAAATTTACTTAAAGGGCTTCGGCATCTGCGTGCGGGAAGCCCAGCCCAAGGCCGTCATGACCTCCTACAATCTGCTGAACGGCACCCACACCGCCGAAAGCCGCGGGCTGATTATGGATATTCTGCGTGCCGAGTTCGGGTATGAGGGCATCGTCATGACCGACTGGGTCTCACCGATTGCCGGGGATGCGCGCTCTGCCCACCGGGATTCGCAGGCGCAGTATGTAGCTGCAGCAGGCGGCGACCTGTTCATGCCCGGCAACAAGGGTGATTATGACAACCTGCTGCAGGGCATCGCCAGCGGTGCAGTGACGCTGGAGCAGGTAAAAATCAATGCCTCCCGCGTGGTCAGAATGGCGCGGGCGCTGACACAAGAATAAAACATAAAAACCTCTGCCAGACTGTTTGCCTGGCAGAGGTTTTTTGGATAAGCATTTACTTTTCGCGGTACTCCATCGGGGTTTGGCCTGTGACCTCCTGAAAAATCCGGCTGAAATAGTTGCGTGTGCTGAAAGAAAGTGCAGTGGCAATGTCCTGCACGGTCTGGTCGGTGCTTTTCAGCAAAACCTTGGCGCGCTCGATCTTGGCAAATTTGATGTAATCTGTCACGCTCAAGCCCGTTTCCTCCTTGAATTTGTGGGTCAGATAATATTCCGTGTAGCCCACCAGCGCTGCAATATCTGCAGCGCGTATTTTTTTATCGAGGTTCATCTCAATGTAGTCCACGCACTTTTGCACCTGCTGGCTGAGGTTGGGGTTTGTGCGGCATTTATGCACGCGCCGGACAAAGTCGTCATACATCATCAGTGCCAGCGGATCGAGGTCGTCCATCGTTTTTGCATTTTCGGCAGATTGGATGTAGCTGTCCCCCAGCGCGTAGGCTTCCTCCGGCGAAAGCCCGCCCTCGATGGCGGCACGGCATACCAGCGAGGTAAACACGATGATGCTGGTCTTGCTCTGGCGCAAAGCGTCATCGCTGCGCACAGGCACGCCCGCACTGATGCCCATACTGGCGGAAAGCGCCTGCTTGTAGTTCAAGTCTCCGGTGCGCACCATCTGCAGAAGTCCCTGCTCTGCCATCCAGACCTTGTGGCGATCATGGGCAGGCTGCTGCACGGCATTGCGTACCTGCGTCAAATCCTCGCTGTTAATGTCACTGATCGTAAGGTGGTTACCGGTCAGACAATAGTGCATCATCAGAGCGTAGCGGTGCAAGACTGTGCATTGCAGCACCGGTACGGTTTTCAACGCCTCGTACAGCTGCATGGTCCATGCCACGCTCGTCTCCAGACGGTTATAGTATTGCAGCCCCTGCTCGATCCCGCGCAGCGAAACATCCTGATAAAACACCGGCCCGATGACCCAGGCGCGTTTCAGCGCACTGCCGTCCTTTTCAAAGGCAGCTGCCCATGTCATGCCAATGGCCGTGCCCAGTGTGACGGGCTTTGTGTGCCGGCTGCCGTAGTCCAGCATTTTTTTCTTGCAGCCGAATAGGTCAAATGCGCCGGAGAGGAACCCCGCTTCCGGGCAGTTGCTCTGCAGCAGGCTGCCATCGGCATTATAGCACCATGTATAAATGTTGCCGCCGCACTGGATCAGCTCCGAAAACAACTCCATATTTTGAAAAACATCCATCGAATCACCCTCTTTTTATACCAGTATACCACAAAAAAGTGGCTGCCGTACAGACAACCACTGCTATTTTTATGCGTTGGCGTATCCGCCCAGCGTCGCAAGGCTGGGCTTCGGGGTGCGCTCCATCGTTTCGCGATTTACGGCAATCAGGCCAAAGTTCATAGCATAGCCCTTCTGCCACTCAAAGTTATCCATCAGGCTCCAGTGGAAGTACCCCTTGACCGGGATACCATCGGCGATGCAGTGCTGCACGCCCGCCAAGGCTGCCTCGATAAACGCCACGCGGCGCGTATCATCAGCGGTAGCGATGCCGTTTTCGGTCACGATCAAGTCACCCTTAAAGTCGGCGGCCACCTTGCGGATGACGTTTTCCAACGCCTGCGGATAAAACTCGTAGTCCATCTGGGTCAGCTCGGCACCCTGCGGGGCGGGCAGCTGCCCCTGCGCACCGTACAGCGTGCGGGTGTAGTTCTGCACGCCGAGGAAGTCATCCTCCTTAATATAAGGAAGATAGTGGGTGAACTCTTCCTCCCACGCAGCGGCGGCAAAGGCTTCACCGCCCGGCTGGGCCTGCAGGTCATGCAGCGAGAGGGTCAGACCGACCTTGACCTCGGGGCAGATTGCCTTGATGGCCTCCCGCGCGGCAGCGTGGGCGCGCATCACCAGCAAATCGCCTTCGGGTGTGCGCTCGCTGACGAAAATTTTCGGCTGCGGTGTGCCGAACACGGCGGCGTTTTCGGCGGCAGCGTACTTCATGTTCTCCATCATCTTCTGGAAGTTCATGCCCACCTGTACGCTGCCTTCGGCGGATTTGCCTGCACTGGCAGCAGCCTTGGCGGCCTGCTCTGCCATCAGGCGGAACCGCTTGGAGATTGCCGCCAGCTGCAGGCCCATGTTGGCCTCATTGATGGTGCAGACATAAGAAAGTTCACTGCCCAGTTGCTCCATCACATAGCTGACATAGCGTTTGAAGTATTCGACCGTGGATTCTGCCTCCCAGCCGCCCTTGGCAATCAGCCACTTGGGGCTGGTGAAGTGCAGCAGCGTCGCAACAGGTTCCACACCGTGCGCCTTGCAGCAGGCAATGACCTTGCGGTAATGCTCGATTTCGGCAGGGTCGAACTTGCCCTCCTCCGGCTCGATGCGCGCCCATTCGATGGAAAAGCGGTAGGCGTTCAGCCCGGCATCCGCCAGCAGTCGAATATCTTCCTCATACCGATTATAATGGTCGCAGGCAATGCCGCTCGGCTCAGCAAAGCTGGTGTGGGGCAGCTGCTCTTGTGCCCAGTAGTCGGAATGAACGTTGTTGCCCTCGACCTGATGGGCGGCGGTGGCGGCGCCCACAAAAAAGCCTTTTTCAAATTTCTGCATAATTTTCTCCTTACCTGTGCTGTCTAAAGCAAATCCAGAAACTTTTGTACCTGTATCATAGCATAACAAGCGCAAATCGTGAGGGTATTATTTAGCAAATCGGGACAATATTTCGTGTTGCTTGAAATAATGCGCGAATTTTTGTTCCTTATCTGCTGATTTTTATCTCCTGCTGCCGTTTTGCTTCTGGTATAGTGGTGTCAGTGAGAAAAACCACTGCGGAATTTTTAGGAGGAAAACAAAATGTTCAAAAAGAAACCCACTGCTTCAGAAGTTGACGGCGTACAATACCGCCGCGCCAAAACATGGCAAATCATCTGCTACGCCTGCAACGCGCTGGTCGGTATGAGCGTCTACTCGCTCATCGGTATGGCCAGCTATTCGGCCAGCATCGGCTACGGCATCACCACCGCCGCGGTTGGCATCATCCTGACCTGCACCCGTATTCTGGACGGCATCACCGACCCGCTGCTGGCCTTTGTGTATGACCGCGTCAACACCAAGTTCGGCAAGCTGCGTGTGCTGCTGATCGCTGGCTACCTGATTGAGGCCGTTGCCCTCTACGCGATGTTCACCGGCTTCTCCTCCAAGGGGATGGGGCTGGTCACGTTCACGCTGCTGTACGTGGTCTACGTCATCGGCTACACCACCACCAATATGACGGCGCAGACCATTCCCGCCATTATGACGAATGACCCGCGCCAGCGCCCCACCCTCGGCGTCTGGACGACCGCATTCAACTATCTGGTGCCGATGGTTATGTCCATGGTGCTCAACGTTGTCCTGCTGCCCAAGTGCGGCGGCACCTATAATCAGGCATTTCTGACCGCTGCCTGCAATATCACCCTGATTGTGGCCGCCATCGGCACCCTGCTGGTATGCCTCGGCGTTTCCGCCTTCGACAAACCCGAAAACTTTGTCGGCACCAAGAAAGCCGAACCGCTGAAGATGGCCGATATTGTTGAGGTTCTCAAGCACAACAAGCCCCTGCAGTGCTACATTGCGTCCAACGCATCCGACAAGCTGGCTCAGCAGGTCGGCAGCCAGGCCATCATCAACACAATTCTCGGCGGCATTATCATCGGCAATATAGGTCTTGGCACGATTCTGACGGTTATCAGCATGGTGCCGTCCATCTTCTTCGCCGCTTTCGGTGCCAAGTATGTCGGCAAGCACGGCAGCAAAAAGGGCATTGTCAATTTTACCTGCATCAGCATGGTCATCACCGCTGTTATGATCGTGTTCTTCCTTGTCATTGACCCCAAACAAATCGGTGTCATGGGCAGCCCCGCCATGATTATTTATGTCATTCTGTCTCTGCTGCAGAACGGCTCCAATATGTGCATCACCACCTCCAACACCTCGTATATGGCCGATGCCATTGACTTTGAGCTGGACCGCAGCGGGCGTTATATTCCCGCCGTTGTCTCCGGCACCTACAGCCTGGTCGATAAACTCATCACCTCTTTTGCCGCCGTGATTGCTACCGGTGCTGTTGCGCTGCTGGGCTACACCGCCACGATGCCCCAGCCCACCGACCCTTGCACCCCCGCTATCTTCTGGATGGGTATGGTTCTCAAGTTTGGTCTGCCTATCATCGGCTGGATCATTACGCTGATTGCCATGCGCAGCTGCCCGCTGACCAAGGAGGAGATGGTCAACGTCCAGAAGCGCATTGCCGAGAAGAAGGCTGCCGCACAGTCTGAATTCTATAAAGAACAGCTTCAGTAAGCCCATCCCACAACAGCCGAAAGGGTTTGCAGCCCTTTCGGCTGTTTGAAGTTAAATCCACACATAAGGAGTCATGTTATGAGCAAAACAATTCTTTTGAACCAAAACTGGATTTTTTCCAAAGAAGGACACGACGAACCCGTCACCCTGCCCCACACCTGGAACGCCATCGACGGGCAGGACGGCGGCAACGACTACTACCGCGGCACCTGCAGCTACACCACCGTGCTGCCTGACATCTCCCTGCCGGAAAACGGACGTGCCGTTTTGCAGTTTGATGCCGTTGCCATGACCGCCGAGGTCTACCTGAACGAGCAAAAGCTTGCTGAGCATAAGGGCGGCTATTCTGCATTTTGCGTGGACATTACCGATGCGCTGCGCAACGGCAGCAACCTGCTGCGCGTGAATGTGGACAACAGCGACAATGACACCGTCTACCCGCAAAAAGCCGATTTCACCTTCTACGGCGGCATTTACCGCGATGTAACGCTGCATATTGTGCCCGCTGCTCATTTTGCCCTTGCTGAAAACGGCGCGGTGCCTGTCAGGGTCACGCCGATTGTCACGGACCTCGACGCCCGCCGCTGTGAAGTGACGGTGGAGGCCGCTGTGGTGGGTGCCGAAAGTGTCACCTTCACACTGGATGGCCAGCAGACGAGCGTTGCCGTCAAGGACGGCACCGCCAGAGCCGTGTTCACGCTGGAGCATGCCCGCCTGTGGGACGGTCTTGATGACCCGTATCTCTACACCGTGACTGCGCGGCTGGTCAATGGCGAGACCGAGACCGCCCGCTTCGGCTGCCGCAAGTTTGAAATTGACCCGCAGAAGGGCTTTATCCTGAACGGGCGCCCCTATCCCCTGCGTGGTGTTTCCCGCCATCAGGACCGCAAGGGGGCGGGTGTGGCCATCACCAAAGAGATGATGGAGGAGGATATGGCGCTGATCCTTGAAATGGGCGCCAACACCATCCGCCTTGCCCACTACCAGCACGCGCAGGCATTCTATGATCTGTGCGACGAAAAGGGTGTCGTGATTTGGGCGGAAATCCCCTACATCACGATGCACATGCACAATGGCCGCGCCAACACGCTGACCCAGATGGAAGAACTCATCGTCCAGAACTACAACCACCCCTGCATTGCCGTTTGGGGGCTGTCCAACGAAATTACCGCCGCCAGCCCTGTGAATGAGGAGCTGCTGGAAAACCACCGCGCCTTGAACGAACTGGCGCACCGCCTTGACCCGACCCGTCCGACCACGATGGCGAACGTCTTTATGCTGGAAATCACCAGCCCGATTCTGGAAATCCCCGATGTGAACAGCTACAACCTGTATTTTGGCTGGTACTTGGGCGAGCTTGACCAGAACGACGACTTTTTTGATACCTACCACGCCAAATACCCGGACCGCTGCATCGGATTTTCGGAGTACGGCGCGGACGCCAACCCCGCCTACCAGAGCGCCCACCCCGAAAAGGGCGACTATACCGAAACCTACCAGTGCGTCTATCACGAGCACATGGCAAAAATGATTGCTGACCGCCCGTGGCTGTGGGCGACCCATGTCTGGAATATGTTCGACTTTGCCGCCGACGGGCGCGACGAGGGCGGCAAAAACGGCGAGAACCAGAAGGGCCTTGTCACCTTTGACCGCAAAATCAAAAAGGACGCCTTCTACCTGTACAAGGCCTACTGGAGCAAGCAGCCCTTTGTACACACCTGCGGCAGCCGCTATGTGGACCGCACCGAGGATGTGACCGAGGTCCGGGTCTACTCCAACCTGCCGGAGGTTTCGCTGTACAAGGACGGACACCTGGTCGAAACGAAAAAAGGCGACAAAGTGTTTGTTTTCAATGTGCCCATCACCGGCAAGCACAGTATTGAGGCCCGCGCGGGGGCGTATTCCAGCGTGATTCTGGTCAACAAGGCTGCCGAGCCGAACCCCGCTTACGCCATGTCCAACCGTCAGGTCGTGAACAACTGGTTTGACGGCGAGCTGGACGAAACCTGCTGGAGCGTCAAGGACAATATGGCAGCTGCCATGGCAGACGCCAAGGTCGGACCCGTTTTGAAAGCCATCACCGACAAGGCGGCTGCCGCCCGCGGTGATGTTGCCGCCGCCGTCAAGGACAATCCCGCGCTGGTTGCCATGATGGAGCGCGCCATGCAGCGCATGACCGTGGAGAGTATGCTCAAGCAGGCAGGCACGGACGCCGAGAGCATCAAGCAGCTGAACCGCGTTTTGCAGGGCATCAAAAAGGATGTGTGATTTTATGGAAACCTACTGCAACCCCTTGGATTTGGGCTACCGTTACCAGCACATGAAGGAGGGTGAGCGCATCGCCGGTTTCCGCGAGGGCGCTGACCCAACACTGGTGTACTTCAAGGGCAAATATTACCTGTTTGTGTCGATGTCGGCCGGGTTCTGGTACTCGGACGACCTGCTGCACTGGGATTTCCACGCCGACCCCGATTTGCTGATTTACGACTACGCACCCGATGTGCGTCAGGTCGGCGAGTATCTCTATTTTTCTGCCAGCCGCAAGGGCCGCAACTGCCCGATTCTGCGCACGGCTGACCCGCTGACCGAGCCGTTTACCGAGGTCAGCGCCCCGTTCGCCTTTTGGGACCCCGATATGTTTTGCGATGATGACGGGCGCGTGTATTTCTACTGGGGCTGCTCCAACACCTCGCCCATCTGGGGTGTGGAGCTTGACCCCGAAACCATGACGCCCATCGGGGAAAAGAAAGAACTGATTTTCGGGCGCGAAGAAGAATTGGGCTATGAGCGCCCCGGCAACAACGGCATTGTAGATAAAGAGAGCAGCGTACTTTACAAGTCCATGAAGCCGTTCTATAACGAGGCGACCGGCAAGCTGGAGCTGCCGCCCCAGATGGCGCAGATGCCGGGGCTGAACGCCGAAGTGCTGACCGCCATGTTCAACGCCGTCGGCAAGCCCTATATCGAGGGCGCGTTTATGACAAAGCACAACGGTACGTATTATCTGCAATACGCCTGCCCCGGCACCCAGTACAACACCTACGCCGACGGCGTGTACACATCCAAGTCCCCGCTGGGACCGTTCACGCTGCAGGCGTCCAACCCGTTTTCCGCCAAGCCGGGCGGGTTTATGACGGGTACCGGACACGGCAGTACCATTGCCGACAAGTACGGCAACTACTGGCACGCGTCCACGATGCGCATTTCGGTCAACCACGACTTTGAGCGCCGCGTGGGTCTGTTCCCTGCCGGGTTTGATGCGGACGGCGTGCTGTACTGCAACCAGAATTTTGCCGACTACCCGCATGAGATTCCGGCAGGCAAATTTGACGCCGCCAGCCAGCAGCCCAAGTGGATGCTGCTCAGCTACCGCAAGACCGTGACGGCATCCTCCACCGCCGAGGGCAGCGACCCGGTGAATGCCGTGGACGAGGATTGCCGCCGCTGGTGGAGCGCGGGCAGCGACCAGCCCGGCGAATGGCTGTGCGTGGATTTGGGCAGAGACTGCGATGTGCGGGCAGTTCAGGTCAATATGGCGGACGAAGCGCTGGCGGTGGACTTCACTGCTGACAGCTACGGCGATGACCGCAAGACCCGCCACATCGAAACCCGCCCGCAGATTTCGCATTACACCGTGGAAACCAGCTTGGACGGCAAGGTGTGGACCCTGCGCGAGGATGTCGCCCGCGAATGCTCCAACGGCTATTATGAATACGCGGACGGCATCCGTGCGCGGTATATCCGCGTGACGGGCGGCGAGTTGCCCTACGGGCAGGCTTTGCGCATTAGCGGGCTGCGTGTGTTCGGCAACGGCGAGGGCGCTTGCCCTGCCCAAGCCAACGCCAAAGCCGTGCGTGTGGACGCGCTGGACGGCAAAATCAGCTGGCAGCACCTTGAAAACGCGCAGGGCTGCAATGTGCGCTACGGCATTGCACCGGATAAACTGTACCAGAGCTGGCTTGTCTATGATGCCGATGAGGTCACGCTTTCCACGCTGATGGCCGGGCAGGACTATTATGTCTGCGTGGACAGCTTCAACGAAAACGGCATCACAACGGGAGAAATTATCAAGATGGAGGGCTGAACCATGCCCACAAAAGCAGTCCAGCAATTTATGCTGGGTACCGTTTTAGGCAACGAAAACGAGGCGCGCCAGACACTGGCTGCCATGAAGGCCGCAGGCTATGACGGCATTGAGCTGTGCGGGTTTATGATCCACCCCATCGGCTTTATGGTGCGGCTGCTGACCAAGGCGGCCGGCATGCCCGTGGGCAAGGGCGGCAACCTCGACTGGCACGCTTTGGTCAAAGAAGCGGGGCTGCAAGTCGTCAGCCTGCACACCGATTTGGGCAGTCTGGAACGCGACGCCAAGGCCGTGGCCGACGAAGCCAAGAGCTTTGGCACGAAGTATGTTGTCATCACGGGTATGTATCGCTTTGACTACGGCGATGAAGCCACGATGCACGATCTTGCCGCACGGCTGAATAAGGCGGGCGCGGCGCTGAAGGCCGAGGGCGTGAAGCTGCTCTACCACAACCACAACTGCGAGCTGCGCCATGTGAACGCCGAAAAGCGTGCCTACGACATTTTGCTGGAGGAAACCGACCCGCAGTTCGTCAACTTTGAGTTTGACAGCTATTGGTTCACCGAGGGCGGCGCGAACGCCCTTGCGTGGATGCAGCGTCTGGGGACCCGCATGAAGCTGTGGCATATCAACGACCGCGGCACCCGCCTTACGGGCAGCGCCGTAACGCCGATTCTGAAAACCGACAGCATGGAGCTGGGCACCGGCAATATGGATCTCGACAGCCTGATGGCGCAGGCGCTTTCCGTCGGCGTAGATGCCGTGATTTTGGAAAGCCACCGCAACTGGGTGGACAACTCCCCCATAAAGAGTTTGCAACTCAGCGCCGAATATCTGAAACAGTATACTTAAACCGCAATCCCCTGCCCGAAAGGACAGGGGATTTGCTTTTCCTGCGTTGAAATTCGGTTTTTTGTGTGATATACTTAGGGCAGAAAATTGGAATTTGTGAAGGAAACGTATGAAATACTTATATTTGCATGGATTGGGGCAAAATGCCGACAGTTGGAACAAGGTGACAAGCGCAACAGAAGTGTCGGAAAATAGCGCATGCTTGGATTTAGCAGAAATGGTCAAAGGAAAAGTAGCAACATATTCCGCTCTCTACTCTGCTTTTTCAGAAATGTGTAACGCGGAAAATGAAGATATCATATTATGTGGTCTCTCTTTGGGCAGTGTATTGGCACTAAACTATGCGATAGACTATCCCCAAAAAGTAAAGGCACTGGTTTTGATTGCAGCGCAGTATAAGATGCCTGCGAGATTATTAAAGCTGCAAAATACGCTGTTTCATTTTATGCCGCAGTCAATGTTTCAACAAACTGGATTTGGAAAACTCGATTTTATAAGTTTGTGTAGTACCATGGCAGAACTTGATTTTAGCGATTCGTTGAACCAAATCTCCTGCCCTGCATTGGTCGTTTGTGGAGAAAAAGACAAAGCTAACAAAAAAGCGTCAATCGAACTTACAGATATTCTGAAGTGTTCCCAATTCAAGGAAATTCCGGAAACAGGTCATGAAGTAAATTTGGAGTCCCCAGAAAAATTAGCATCCTTATTGCGGGAGTTTTATAAAAGTATCTGACAACTTCAAGTTTATCAAAAACAGCGCCTGCCCTGCCGTAAAACTTACGGCAGGGCAGGCGCTTTCTTCTTATACTGTGTGCTTTCCGGGGGCAAGGGTCAGCTTACGCCCGTCTGGCAGGGTGACATCGGCGGTCAGGTTGGCGGGGATCTCAAACTCATAGGTCACCGCGTCGCCGTCATACCGCCAGCCGCTTACGATGCGCCCAGCCGGGGAATCGTAGGCAGCTTTCGCCCAGCCCAGCGATTTGTCGGGCGTAGGGTCAATCGTCAGTGTGCCGTCGGCATAATGGATGCCGCACACGCCGCCGAACAGCCAGCCGCAGACCGCGCCGTAGCTGTAATGGTTCAGGGATTCGTGGGGCTTTCCGTTTTCGTCAATGCCCGTCCAGGTTTCCCAAACAGTCGTGGCACCCTTGCCGACCTCATACAGCCAGCCGGGGGCGTCGGGCTGCAAAAGCAGCTTGTAGGCAGTGTCCGTATAGCCGTATTTTGCCAGCACATCGCACAAAAACGGCGTGGACAAAAAGCCTGTGTTCAGGTGGCAGCCGTTCTCGATGACCATTTGGTTCAGCGTTGCGGCGGCGGCCTTGCTTTCGTCCTCACCCAGCAGAGCAAAGGCAATGGCGCGGACATACTCGCACTGGCGGTCAGAGTGGATTACACCGTTCTCGGTAAACGCCGCGCGGTAGGCTTTTACCGCGTTGGCGGCAGTATCGCGGTAGTTGGCAGCATCGTCCGCCTTGCCCAGTGCTTCCGCTACTTCCGCCAGCAAGCGCCCGGAGTAGGCCAGATACGCCGTGCCAACGCTCTTGCGCGGGTTCATCATCGCCTGCATGGGGGTGATGCCCGGCTCGCACCATTCGCCGTAGTCCATGCCGTTTAAAACGGTGAACTTGGCGTAATCACCGCCCTGCTGCTCATTGGTTGTCTGCTGCGCGCGCCCCAGCAAAAAGCCGTACCAGCGCTGCATCATCTCATAGTTGTCCGCTAGAATTTTGCGGTCACCCGTGCGTTTGTACAGGGCATACGGCACCAGAATCGCCGCATCGCCCCACCCTGCCGACATGCAGAGCATCGGGGTCATATAGCCGGGGCGGGCGTTCGGCGGGGCAATGTTCGCCATGCGCCCGTCCGGGTACTGGTTCAGGCGGCACTCCGCCAGCCATTTTTCCGCCACGGGGTAGCAGTCCATCAGGGTCAGGCCGGTTTCAATAAACACGCCCATATCCCCTGTCCAGCCTGCGCGTTCGCGGGTCGGGCAGTCGGTGGGGATGTCGCAGAAGTTGCCCTTCTGGCTCCAGATGCTGTTCCTGACAAGCTGATTGACAGCGTCATTTCCGCAGGTAAATTTGCCTGTCACCGTCATATCGGAGTAGACGGCGTGGGCAGTAAACACAGCATCGGTCAAGTCGGCGTCGGTTTCGACCTTAGCGTAGCGGAAGCCCATGATGGTGAAGTGGGGTTTGAAGTGGTTTTTCCCCTCTTTGCAGACAAGCTCCAGCATCTGGGCGGTGCCGCCCTCCTTGTGGCGGGCACGGTCCTGGAAGTTTTCCTGGGTAAAGTTGCCGTTTTCGTCCAGCGCTTCGCCGCAGGTCAGCTTGACCTTTTGCCCGGCGCGGGCGGTCAGCGCCATCTCCACATAGCCGGCGATATTCTGCCCAAAGTCCAGCACGGTCTCGCCGTTGGGCGTTTGCAGCAGCTTGCCGGGGAAGGCTTCGTGTTCCAGAATCGGCACGGTATTCATACCGGTGATGGGCAGGTCGTCGCGGTAGGCGCGCACGCCGTGCCAGCCGGTCAAGCTGCCTTCGAACCGTGCGTCATAGACCTCGCCCTGCTGCATATCGTTTTGGCGGATCGGCCCGCACTGCGTTGCCTGCATCGTGTCATCGGAAACGCAGACCGGCTTGCCGTCCACCTCCAGCTGAAACAGCACGCCCAGCGTATCACCGAACAAGTCGCGGTCACCGTCAACGCCGCCTGTGCTGCGATGCCAGCCGTCACCAAGGGCAACCAACAGCTCGTTTTCACCGTCACGCAAATATTGCGTTACATCGTATGTTTGCGCTGCAAGGTGCTTGTTGCCGGTAAAGCTGCCGGGGGCTAAAACCATATCCCCGACACGCACACCGTTCAGCCATACCGCATACAGCCCCTTGGCGGTAATGTACAGCCGCGCTTCACCCTTGGCTGCAGTAAAGGTTTTGCGCAGGTACGATGCCGGACGATGGGGCTTGTACGGCTCGGCTGCGCCCTTGCCTGCGGCTTCTTTTTCCGCCTGCTTGCGCTCCCAGTTGGGGCGGGCAAAGGCGTTGATGGCATCATCCCCGGGGATGTCGATTTTTTCCGTTTCGGGGTCTACCCATTCACCCTGCCAGTCGCTTTGCGCCAAGCCCGTTTCAAAGTGCGCCTCACTCCACGCGCCGGGGGTGTCGTTTTCGTCCCACAGGCGCACGCGCCAGCACCCACGCACGCGGGAGCCGCCCACAGCCGGGGCATCGGCGTGCACGGCGGTGCTCTGCACCTTGCCGCTGTGCCAAACAGTCTCGCCGTTCGCGGTCAGTTCAATTTCATAGGCAGTCTGGCGCACGCCGTCAACGCACTGCCAAGACAAGAACAGCGGCCCGGCATCCATGCCAAGGGGCGCGGTAAGATGATTCGTTTTCAGGTTTATTGCTCGCATCGCTGGGTACTCCTTTTCAATTTACTCCCTATATTATAATGGAAATTTCCCAGCGGGCGAACTCAGAAATTACGGATAAGGGATAAAAATTTCAAAAGCATCGAATAATACATAAATTTTTATTTCATTTCCGGATTTGATGCCCCCACCGTGCACCACCGGCGGGGATTTTTTATTGACATTTTTGGTCTATCGTAGTAGACTATAGGCAGAGACAGGTCTATTGCAATAAACCAAAAGGAGCTTACCCTATGCTGAACCATGAACCGCTTCGCCTTGCTGACGGCGAATACCGCTTTGCCTGCCTTGTGTGGGACAACGAGCCGCTGCCCAGCGGGCAGTTGGTCGCGCTGGCCGCCGAGGGGCTGGGCTGGAAAAAAAGCACGACCTACACCGTTTTAAAAAAGCTCTGTGAGCGCGGCGTGCTGCAAAACGCCGATGGCCGCGTGACGAGCCTTATTAAAAAGGAGGATGTCCAGCAGGCCGAGAGCGCCGCAGTGGTGGACAAGACCTTTGACGGCAGTCTGCCGCGGTTCGTGGCCGCGTTTTTGAACTCAAAGCCCATCAGCGACGCCGAGGCCGCCGAGATCCGCGCACTGCTCGACGCCGCCCGCTATAAGGAGGAATAGCCATGCGCAGTACCGTTCTTGCCTTTTTGCTGTTGAGCGCCCGCGGCGGTGTGGCCGCGCTGGCGGCGTGGCTGGTCTGCAGGGCCCTGCGCCGCGCCCATGCGCCCAGTCGGCTCCTGTGCTGGCTGTGGCTGGCCGTAGGGCTGCGGTTTGTGCTGCCGTGGGGCATCCCGCTGAAGCTGCCCCGCCCGGAGAGCGCCCCGCTGGCCGCTGCCGCCGACACCGTGCAGGAGCTGGGCGAGCTGCCGCTGCTGCCCCTTGCCCCCGCCGCAGCCGCAGCTGCGGCCCCGCTGCCTTGGTACGCCCGGCTGACGCCGTGGCACGCGCTGGCGGCGGTCTGGCTGGTCGGTGTGCTGGTGCTGGCTGTGCGCGGGGGCATCGGCTACCTGAAATTAAAGCGCTGTGTGGCGCTGGCCTGCAAAACGCCCGACGGCTGCTACGGGGGGGCGTGCGTGCCCACGCCGTTCACACTGGGCTTTGTGCGCCCGCGCGTCTACCTGCCGGACAGCCTGCAAGGCCCGGCGCGGCAGGCTGTGCTGCTGCATGAGCGGACCCACATCCGCCGCCGCGACCCGCTGGTGAAGCCGCTGTTTTATGCCGTCGTCTGCCTGCACTGGTTCAATCCGCTGGCGTGGCTGGCCTTGCGCGCCTTTGAGCATGACATGGAGGCCGCCTGCGACGAGGCAGCCGTGCAGGGCTGCACGCTGGCCGAGCGCAGCACCTACTGTGAGAGCCTGCTGCATTTTGCCATGCAGGGACGCCCCATCCGAACACCCGGAAGTCTTGCCTTCGGGCAGGGCAGCGTGAAGGAGCGCATTGTGCACCTGCTGCACTACCGCCGTCTGGGTGCGGGGGCGCTGGCGCTCTGCGCCGTGGCCGTGGGCGTCAGCGTGACAGCCTGTATGGTGCGCCCGCAGGTGGAAGCGTCCCACGCCGCGCCGGAGCCGCCCGCCGCTACTGCCGAGACTGCAGAGCCGACACCGACACCTGCGCCCACGGAGACACCCGCAGCCATGCCCGCCGCGACGCTGCCGACGTTAAGTGACGCCGCCAACAGCCCGCGCTTTGTCTGCCCGGTCAAGTACAAATATATTTCCCGCTTTGCCACCGAGAACAGCCACCGGGGCGACGACCTGTGCGCTGCCGAGGGCACCGAGATTTACGCCGCCGCGGACGGTGTTGTGCTGGCCGCGCAGGAGCATTACAGCTGGGGCAATTTTGTGGAGATCGACCACGGTACCGACGCCGACGGTCTGCGCTGGGGCACGCTGTACGCCCACATGAAGTCCTGCGCCGTTGTGCCCGGGCAGACCGTGACCGCCGGTCAGGTCATCGGGTACGTGGGCTCCACCGGGCACACCACCGGCAACGCCTGCCATTTTGAGGTGCATGTCAACGGCACGTTGGTCGAACCGCGGTATTTTACCGCCTACCGGGGCAGCGACGCCGCCGAACTGACGCAGGAAAAGGCAGATGAAATCCTGGCCGAAGCTGTGCGCAATGCGAGTTCCGACCAGGTAACTGCCGCCGATGGAGCCGCAGCCCTTTCCGGCGTGGAGCTCTTTACCCTGCCGGTCGCGCCCCCGCCGCAGGTCAGCTGCTATGACCCCGAAAACGGCCACCCCGGCATTGACTTTGCCGCTGAGGAGGGCGCGGAGGTTTACGCCGTTGCCGATGGCATCGTGACCACCGCCGACTACGATGCTGAAAAGGGCAACTATGTCGTGCTTGACCACGGCGGCGGGCTGGAAACGGAGTATCAGCACTTGAAGTCGTCGCTCGTCTCTGCCGGGCAGTCCGTGGTTCAATGCCAGGTCTTGGGATATGTGGGCAGCACCGGCAATTCCACCGGGCCGCACCTGCACTTTGAGGCACGGCAGGACAGCGCGCCCGCAGACCTGACCGGGACTGCCCTATTAGCGGAGTAACAAGATGAAATACAGGCACTTCCCCGCCGCTGCTCTGGCGGCGGGGCTGCTTTTTTGTACCCTTTTTTCGGGCCTGACCGCTTACGCGGATGATAAAAAGAGCGAATTAACGCAAAAGCAGACCGAGACGCGGCAGGAGTACGAAGCCGCACAGTCGGCCCTGGAAGAATTGCAAAACGAACAGACGCAGACCGAGGGCAAGGTTGCCGCCCTGACCGGGCAGGCCGCCGAGCTGGCCGGGCAAATTACCGCCGTGACCGCCGCCGTGCAAAATGCACAGACCGTTTTGGACGAGCGGCAGGCCGCGGCGGACGCCGCCCGCGCCGCACTGGACGCCAAGCAGGCCGAGTACGACGCGCGGCTGGCCGTCTGCCGTGAGCAGCTGCGCGCGATGCAGCGGCTGGACGGCGGCGGAGCCGTCTGGCTGCTGGCACAGGCCAAAAGCCTGTACCAGCTGCTGACGTTCGACGCGGTTTTGCAGCAGATGAGTGCGCGGAACAGCACGGTTCTGGCCGAGCTGGACGCCGAGGCCGCCGCACTGGAGCAGGCCCGCGCCGCGGCGGACGAGGCTGCCCGGCAGGCCGCCGATGCCAAGGCGGCACTCGAACAGCAGCAGGCAGCGCTGGCCGACACACAAACCGCGCTGGAGGCCGCACTGCTCGACGCGAACAGCACGCTGACCGCCCAGCAGGCCGCGGCCCAGGCACAGGCCGCCGTGACCGACGCCGCGAAAAAGGCGTATGAGGACGCCACCGCCGCACTGGACGCCTATGTGCGGGAGCAGAGCCGACGCTACACAACGGCGGACCTGCACCTGACGAGCCTTGACTTCCGCTGCCCGCTGGACAGCTACGGGCGCATCACGACGCAGTTTGCCGAGCCGGACCCCTGGGGCATCCCCCACCGCGGCACCGATTTTGCCGCGCCGGGTGGCACGCCCATCTATGCGATTGCGGACGGTGTCGTCAGCGCCGCGCGGACGATGAACAGCTACGGAAACTGCGTGCAGGTCAGCCACGGCACCGCGGACGACGGCCACCGGTACGACAGCCTGTACGCCCACATGAGCAGCATCGCCGTGGCGCAGGGGGCCACCGTGCAGAAGGGCGACCTGCTCGGGTATGTGGGCAACACCGGCAATGTCTACGGCGCGGGCGGCGGGTATCATCTGCACCTGGAGCTGCGCGTGGACGGCAGCAGAGTAGACCCGCTGGGGTTTGTGCCGACGCATTAAATGCCGCGTAGGGGCCGGGCATGCCCGGCCCGCAGGTATCCCGCTGACGGGCACTTACGGGAAGGTGCAGGGCCGGGCATGCCCGGCCCCTACGGGAAAGCTAAAAGGAACGTGTATTGCTTTGACCTTCGGAGATTTTCTATACTACACAGGCTTCCATGTGGAATACACCGCGGTGCGCGTTGGACGCGGGCTGGCGGCGCTGGCACACGGCGCGGCGCGGGCGTTGCTTACGCTGCTGGCTGTGGTGCTGCGGCCCGCAGTGCGGGCGGCGGACAGCTTTAAAGCAGCGCTCACCCATCCGCGGCAGCTGGCGGGGTACGCCGTGCCGCTGCTGGCCGCCGGGGTGCTGGCATGGTTCGTGCGCACCGCGCTGACGCGGCCCTTTGTGCTGCGGGTCGAGGTCGGCGGGCAGGTCGTGGGCTATGTCACAGACGAGCAGGCGTTCGACGCAGCCCGCGCCGACGTACAGGCCCGCCTGACCGGCGTGGCCGGCTGGAACGTCCAACCCGCGTACACCCTTGTCATGGCCGACGCCGACACCCGCCCCATGACCGAGCGCGAGACCGCAGATGCCATCCTGCGCGCCGCAGGCGGCGAGATCACCGAGGGCACCGCCGTCTATCTGGACGGCGCGCTGCGGTTCGTCACCGACGAGGGCGACCACCTGCGGCAGTTTTTGTACGCTGTGCGTGCGCCGTGGCAGACCGACGGTGTGCAGACCGACTTTGTCCACGCCCTGCGGCTGGTGGACGGCATCTACCCTGCCGCGGCCATCACACCGTACCGCGACCTGACCGCCGCACTGCGGGCGGACGACCTTTTGCAGGTCAAGGCCGTGCGGTATGAGACCGTGACCCGGGAGCTGTCGTTTGAGACCCAGACCATCGAGGACGCGGGGCTGGATTTTGGCAAAACCGAGACCGTACAGGCCGGGCAGAACGGCAGCGAGCTTGTCACCAGCGAGATCACAACCGTGGCGGGCGAGGTCGTCAGCACCCGCGTAGTGGATGTGCAGCTTGTGCAGGCCTCCGTGCCGGAGGTCATCCACCGCGGCACACGGCTGAAAAGCGGTATGATCGGCAGGCTGGGCACAGGCAGCTTTCTCTGGCCGGTGCCGGGGTATTCGGGCATCAGCCGGTGGGCCAGTCTGCCCTATGGACACCGCGGCGTGGACATCACGGCCCCCTACGGCACGCCGATCTATGCCGCCGACGCGGGCACGGTCATTGCCGCCCAGTGGCACAACCACCCCACCATGAGTTGGGGCTACTATGTGGAGATCGACCACGGCAACGGGTACAAAACGCTGTACGCCCACATGTCGTCCTTTGTCGTGCAGGCCGGGCAGACCGTGGAAAAGGGGCAGCTGATCGGCTATGTGGGGGCCACCGGCGCTGCCACGGGTCCCCACTGCCATTTTGAGATGTACTATAACAATGCACTTATCAGTGCGCGGAATGTGTTCCCGGATATGTGAGGCACAAGGCAGACGGGCCCCTGCCGAGTTGTCGACTTAATTTATTTTGCAAATCGCTTTACTTTTTGCTTTCCGTATGGTAAAATTCTTTGCATAGTAAAGCTGATTAAGCTCTCGTTCAGGTGCAATGGCGCACACGAACGGGAGCTTTTTGCCTAAAATGAGGTGTTACCATGGATCACATTGACCGTAAAATCATCGACCTTCTGCAAAACAACGCCCGCGCACCGTTAAAAGAAATTGCCGACCATGTGTTTTTGTCCAGCCCCGCCGTGTCGGCCCGCATGGCCCGGCTGGAAAGCTCCGGCACCATCACCGGCTACCAGGCACAGGTCGACGCGCCGAAGCTGGGCTACATG
>ERZ832522.685-NODE-685-length-49264-cov-5.265460_pt1 | contig 49264 bp, 39 predicted proteins | sample MGYA00519951_ERZ832522 | MGnify/ENA primary metagenome ERZ832522 (study PRJEB31850, sample SAMEA3708728) | human gut metagenome | biome: human gut; feature: human-associated habitat; material: faeces | place: China | collected 2014 ... | reverse complement strand
GTCTGTGGGGCTGGACGGAAGCGTGACCGCCAACGACATGGGCTGGTACCTCACCAAGAGCCAGATCATCCTTCAGGTGTCCAACGCCGCGGCGGAGGACGCCATCCGGCAGATGTGCGCCAAGGCGGGGATTCCCGTGGGGCGCCTGCCCAGCCTGCCCACCCGCATCTCAGAGATCTGGACCGGGGACACCCCGGAGGCCATCCTCCAGGACATCCTCGCCATCTGCTCCGCTGAAACCGGGAAGCGGTACAAGCGGCGGGTGAGAGGCGGGGCGCTGGAGGTGACGGAGCTGCCGGAGGTCCCCCTGGCGGCCTACCACAAGCCGGCGGACAATCTGGCGGCCTTTGATATTACTCTGGCCAAGGGGACGGTCAGCGGGTCGGACAGTATGACGGACCTGTACAACAGCGTGGTCCTGACCTCTGGGGGCCGGGAGGCGGCGGTGCTGGGCCGGGGAGATAATCGGGCCAGCCGGGACCAGTACGGGCTGCTCCAGATGGTGGAGCGTCTGAGCGGGGACGAGAACAGCGCCCAGGCCCGGCAGAGGATCAGGACCCTGCTGGACCAGCACGACCGCCTGACCATTGAGCGCCAGGTGGACGAGCTGTGGGGGGCGGACGAGGTGGAGAGCGGGGTGCTGCTCCGCTTCCAGGCCAACCAGTTTGGCGTGACAGGGGACCAGAGGGTGGTCAGCGTGACCCACCGCTACGGCCCCACCCACCTGATGAGCGTTACCGTTCAGGACCCCAATCAGGGCCGGGCGGCAGGCGGAGAGGACAGCGTGGAGGTGTAGGACTTGGATTGGGAATATCAGCTGGCCAGATACGGCGAAATCAAGGATGAGATTGCAGAGAGCGAGAAAAAGCTGGAGGCGGAGCACGCAGATCTTCTTTCCCTGAAGGATAAGACGGAGGCGAAGCAAAGCTCGGTAGAGCGTCTGGTAAACGAAAAGACCAAGGAGCTTCAGAAGTATCAGAATCAGATTTCGGCCAACGAGGCCCAGCTGGCCTCCTACCAGGCTGACATTAAGGCCCAGGAGGACAGGATTAAGCAGATTGAGGCGGAGCTGAAACGCCAGGAGGAGGAAGCGAAGAAGAAGGCGGAGGCCCAGGGACAGACGTATAAACCGGTCAGCATTGGGAACATTAATTTCGTATGGCCCTGCCCGTCCAGCGGGCGGATCACCTCGGGCTTCGGCGGCAGAACCTCTCCGACAGAGGTTCTTCGGCGGCAGAACCTCTCCGACAGAGGGGGCGTCCAGCAATCATCAGGGAATTGACATCGGGGCTTCGTCGGGAAGCGATATTATCGCTGCTGCAGACGGCACGGTGACTATCTCTACATACAGCTACTCGGCCGGAAATTATATTATGATCAACCACGGCGGTGGAGTTTCGACTGTATACATGCACTGCTCTAAGCTTCTGGTATCAGCGGGAGAGACGGTGAAAAAGGGGCAGGTCATTGCCAAAGTGGGATCGACCGGCTATTCGACGGGACCGCATCTTCATTTTGGAGTGAGACTGAACGGCAGCTATGTCAATCCGTCGAAGTACGTAAGTCCGTAGCGGCAGGAAACAGACGCAGGAGGATGAAAGAATGGAAAATAAAAATAAATTCTGGAAGGGAGTCATGGCAGGCGTATTTGCCACAGCTTTTGTATGCCTGGCGGCGGTGGCCGCCTCGGTGGGAATTTATATGTTCGGCAGCCAGACTCTCACAAGGGCGCAGAACAGCTCAGGCGAGGCGTCCGGGGAGGCGGCTTCCCTTGATATGGAACAGGTCAATCAGAAGCTGGGCGTCATCCTGGATTTAATCAACGAGGTCTATTTGTTTGACACCGATCCGTCTCTGGAGGAGGCGGGGATCTATAAAGGGCTGATGTACAGTCTGGGAGATTTATACGCGGATTACTACACGCCGGAGGAAATGCAGGCCATGCAGGAGCAGACCACAGGCGAATACTGCGGAATCGGAGCCATGATTTCCCAGGATCGTATGACAAATGTGGCCACAGTTACCAAGGTGTACAAGGATTCGCCGGCAGAGGAGGGAGGACTGCTCCCGGGAGACGTTCTCTACAAGGTGGGAGATCTGGATGTGACAGCCATGGATCTGGATACCATTGTAGAGCAGCATGTGCGGGGAGAGGAAAATACCTCTGTCTCCATGACTGTATACAGAAACGGCGAGGAAGTGGAGCTTACCATGGTCCGCCGCCAGCTGGAAATCCAGACCGTGGAGTACGAAATGCTGGATGAGAAGACAGGATATCTGGAAGTCTCAGAGTTTGACACGGTGACGGCGGACCAGTTTAAGGCAGGTCTGGATCAGCTGACTTCCCAGGGAATGGAACGTCTGGTGCTGGATCTGAGAAATAATCCAGGCGGCGAGCTGAACGCGGCCGTGGCCATGATTGATTATCTGCTGCCAGATGGAGAGACGATTGTATCCATTGCCGATAAAAACGGCGAGGGGGAGACCTACAGCTCTGAGGACGGCCATCAGATGGATCTTCCTGTGGCCATACTAGTAAACGGAAATTCCGCCAGCGCGTCTGAGGTGTTTACAGGGGCTATGAAGGATCATGACAGAGCCGTGGTGGTTGGCACTACTACGTTTGGAAAGGGAATTGTCCAGTCCCTGTACACTCTGCAGGATGGAAGCGGCATTAAGCTTACCACCGAGCATTACTATACCCCGGAGGGAACCGATATTCATGGAGCGGGAATTGAACCGGATGTGTCGGTAGAGCTGAAGGAGGGGCTTGAAACTATGATTGAGATTCCGAAAGATCAGGATAATCAGCTTCAGGCCGCTGTGGAGGCGCTGAATCAGAAGTAAGAAAGTAAGAAAATTAAGAAAAATAGACAGGTACAGTGATTAACTGCGTTTTCTCTTCGGTTTGCGCATCTGTGATCCGCCATTCGCGAAAACTCGCCTTACGGCTCAGACATTTCGCTCGGTGGCGGAAATTAGCACAAACCTCACTGAGAAAGCCTCGTTATCATCACTGTACCTGTCTATTTTTTTAGTCAAGAGCCTTTAACAGTTCCTCTGCCGCGTCTTTCGGGGTAGCCCAGGAGGTGACCAGGCGGACGGCGGTATGGTTCTCGTCTGTCTTTTTTTCGCAGAGTCCGCCCCACTGGCTCATAAGAATTTCTGCCAGCCTGTCGTCTACAATGGGGAAGAGCTGGTTGGACAGGGAGGGAGCCAGGAAGGAGAAGCCTCTGTCTGTGAAGCCCTGACGTATAAGCTGCGCCATCTCATTGGCATGGGAGGCCATCTCGTAGAACAGGCCGTCTGTAAACAGAGTTTCAAACTGAATTCCTAACAGCCATCCCTTAGCTAAGAGAGCGCCGTTCTGCTTGATGAAATAGCGGAAGTCTTCCTTGATGCGGTCGTTTCGTATGACCAGAGCTTCCCCCATCAGAGCGCCGTTTTTTGTGCCTCCAATATAAAATACGTCAGTCAGATCCGCCAGGTCCGCCAGCGTCAAATCATTGACAGAGCTTGTGAGAGCAGATCCCAGCCTTGCCCCGTCCAGGAAAAGATAGAGATTTTTCCGGCGGCAGAGGCGGCTTAAGTCCTCCAGCTCTTTTTTTGTATACTGTGTGCCAAGCTCAGTGGTGTTGGAAATATAGACCATTTTCGGCTGAACCATGTGTTCGTCCGGATGGGCGGCCAGAGCTTTCTCAATTTCAGGGACAGTAAGCTTTCCGTCTGTATGAGGGATGGCGATAACCTTGTGCCCGGTGGCCTCGATCGCTCCTGTTTCGTGGACGTTTACATGCCCGGTGGAGGCTGCGATCACCGCCTGGTGAGGCCGCAGAGCCGCGTCAATCACCGTTTTATTTGTCTGAGTTCCGCCTACCAGAAAGTGGACAGCCAGATCGGAGCGGACGCCGTTGGGGCCGCTGCACTCTTTTATAATCAGTTCTCTCGCCTTCTCACAGTGGGAGTCCAGACCGTAGCCTGGATTCTGAGTCAGATTGGCGTTTATCATGGCCTCTAAAATTCTGGGATGGGCCCCTTCGCTGTAGTCGTTGGTAAATTTGTGAAAATTCATATCTGCCTCCTTGAACTGCGCGGCAGGACGCCCCCGTCTGAAAGGGCAGGATGCGCAGCGTGCCGTAAGTATTTTGTATGCTTTTATTTTGGGGGAAGAGAGGGAGGTTGTCAAGGCTCTTCCCGCGTATTATAATGAAACCTGATATAAGCGCCGGGCAGGCGTGAGAGAGGGAGGAGACGGAATGACATTTGACCAAATCATTATTTGGGTAATAGCAGCCGGGGCAGTCATCGGAGCGGCTGATAAAATTTTTGGGAACAGGCTGGGGCTGGGCCGGAAGTTTGACGAGGGATTTCAGGCTATGGGGCCGCTGGCCCTAGGGATGGTTGGAATCGTCTGTCTGGCTCCTGTGATTGCGGATGTGTCAGGCCCTGTGATTATTCCGGTATTTGAGGCGCTGGGAGCGGATCCGGCCATGTTTGGAGCGGTTTTAGCCAATGATATGGGCGGCTATTCTCTGGCTGTGGAGCTGGCCGAAAATCAGGAGGCGGGACTTTTAGCTGGAACGATTGTATCCTCCATGCTGGGGTGTACGCTGGTGTTTTCCATTCCTGTAGGCTTGAGTCTGATTGAAAAGGAGGATCGCCCTTATTTTTCCAGGGGATTTTTAATCGGTCTCATCACCATTCCGGCGGGAAGCGTCATAGGAGGCCTGGCCGCAGGCTTTGAGCTGTCCATGGTGCTTCGGAACATGGTTCCTGTCATTCTTCTGGCGGCTGTTCTGGCCCTGGGGCTGAAGGCGTTTCCGGAGGCCATGGTAAAAGGGTGCATGATATTTGGACAGTTTATTACGATTGTCATCTACATAGGGCTGGCGGCAGCTGCCTTTGAACATCTCACCGGGGCGGTGGTGATTCCGGGGATGGCGGACATTATGGAGGGAATGCGGGCAGTTGCAGGGATTGGGATTGTTCTGATTGGAACCTTTCCGGCGCTCACCATTCTCACAAAGCTGCTGGACAAACCGTTAAACCGGGCGGGGAGGAAGCTGGGACTTGATAAGACCAGCGCGGCAGGCCTGGTATTTACGCTGGCTAATTCTGTTCCTGTTTATACGATGATGAAGAATATGAACAAAAAGGGCATTATTGTGAACACAGCCTGGCTGGTTCCGGCTACGTCGGCGCTGGGGGCTCATCTGGGATTTACGGCAGGGGTAGAACCTTCCATGATCACTCCTGTCGTGGCGGGGAAGCTGTCAGCCGGCGTACTTGCCGTGTGCCTGGCTCTCTTTATGTGCAGGGACATGGAGGAGGCGTAAGAAGGAAGCGAAGGAAGAGATTGGGGAGGTGGAGGACATGACCCACAAGGATCAGACGCCGCTGGCGCAGATTGCGGCAGAAAAAATCATAGAGATGATCCGGGAAGAGAAACTGCAGCCGGGAGACCGTCTGCAGAATGAGTATGATTTGGCCAAGAGGCTGGAAGTGGGAAGAAGCACAGTCAGGGAGGCCATCAAAAGTCTGGAAACCAGGAACATTTTAACGATCAGAAGAGGAGCCGGAACTTACCTGTCCAGCCGGGAGGGGGTGGCGGAGGATCCTCTTGGGATTGCGCTGATGGGAAAAGACGAGGAGATTGCCCTGGAGCTTTTGGAGGTTCGCATGATTCTGGAACCGGAAAGCGCGGCGATGGCGGCGGTCCATGCTTCTAAGGAGGAGAAGGCTGCCATACGCAGGCAGAATCGGAGAGTTACTGCGATGATTGAGCAGGGGCTCAACCACACGGAAGAAGATTCCAAGTTTCATCAGCTGATTGCAAAGGCGACGGGAAACAGGATTATCGCCAAGCTGATTCCGATTATTTACCGATCGGTCAGCCTTACCATTGAGATGACAAACCGCCGGCTGTCGGAGACAACCATCCTGTTCCACGAACAGATTGTGGACGCCATTGAGCGCGGGGACGAGAGGGGAGCGAGAAGCGCGATGGTGGCGCACATGAGTGAAAACAGGCTTTACATCATTAAGGAGATCGAGAGAAAGAACCGTTTCCAGTAAACGAAAAAGAGCAAAGAGAGACAATTTAGAGATCAGACGTATCTGAAAAGAAAAAAACGAGCAGAAACAGCGTAAAACAGGCAGGTTGAACGCTTTTCTGACTCGTTTCTTTTTTGACGATTTTTAAGACATCAGACAAATTTAGGGCGGTTATTTGTATATAATACATATAAAATACACTTAAAATCGTGTAAAAAAGAGAAAAATATATACAATATTGCTAAAAATAAGTGTGTAATATATAATAAAACACATAAAATAAATCAGACATATTGCGCGAGGAGGAGAGCAAATGAAAGCGTTAGTGTATGCGGGACCTAAAAAAGCGGAGCTTCGGGACGTAGAGACAGGGGAAAAGAAGGAAGGCCAGATAAAGATTGACGTAACCTACTGCGGCGTGTGCGGATCGGATATTGGAATTTATCTGGGAACCCATCCAAGGGCAAAGGCGCCTCTTGTGTTTGGACATGAGTTTCTCGGAGTGGCTGCGGAAGACGGAAAGAGAATCAAAAAAGGAGACAGGGTTGTGCCTTATCCGTTATTGTCCTGCGGACACTGCAAAGCGTGCAGAAACGGAAATGAGCATGTGTGCAATACGCTGGGGCTGATCGGAATTGACGTGGACGGGGGAATGTGCGAAAGCGTTTATGTGGACGAGGACGTTCTCTACAAGGTGCCGGAGGGAGTCAGCGACAAGGCGGCTGCAGTGATTGAGCCTTTGGCAGTGCTGGTTCATGCCATCCATATGTCAGGGTTTGAGCCTCTTGATACGGCGGTGGTGGCAGGCGCCGGCCCTATTGGAATGCTCTGCGCAGTTATGCTGAAACATGCGGGAGCCTCACAGATTTTTATTTCCGACGTGGCGGAAAAGAGACTGGAGGCTGCCAGGGAGCTGGGCATGATTCCGGTCAATCCGCTGAAAGAGGATTTGGAAGCTGTGGTAAAAGCGGCGACGGACGGAGAGGGATGCGACGTATTTTTCGAGTGCAGCGGAGCTGCGGCTGCGGCTGTGCAGATGACGGATGTCACGAGAGTGCGGGGAAAAATCTGCATGGTTTCAGTCCACAAGCAGCCCCATGAAGTGAATCTGCGGGATGTGAATTTTAAGGAACAGACACTGGTGGGAACCAGAGTTTACACGAAGGATGAGTTTGGCCAGGCCGTGGAGCTGACGAAGAAGCTGGAAAGCCAGCTGGAGAAGATTGTGACCCATGTAGTGCCTCTTCGGGAAAGCGAAAAGGTCTTTGACATGATTGCGGATCCGGAATGCGGAACCATTAAGGTTGTGGTGGATTGTAAGGCGGTATAGACGGGCAGAAAAAGGAGGAGAGGGAATGAAACAGAGAGGGAAGGCAGTCACGGCAGGATGTATTCTGCTGGCTCTGCTGGCGGGAGTCGGGTTTACGAAGGCTGGAAGCAAGTACAGGACGCAGGAGGAAGTGAATCTGATTTTTTCAAACGTAACGTCCAATTCAGCCAAACAGGCGGCAGAAAAGTTTAAGGAGCTGGTGGAGGAATATTCTGGAGGAAAGATGACGGTGGACGTGTTCCAGGACAACCAGCTGGGAGACGACAAGACGGCGGCGGAAGGCGTGCAGAATGGAGACATTGATATCGCAGTATCGTCTACCAGTTCCTTATCTACGCTGTATAAAGACTATTATCTCTATGATACTCCCTACCTGTTCTTAAATAAAGAAGAGGTGTACGACGTGGGCTTTACGGGAGAGACGGCGACAAAGATGCTGGAAGGCGTGGAAAAGGTCGGCCTGAAGCATATGGCGATGTGGGAAAACGGATTCCGAAACTATACGAACAACGCTCACCCCATTGAAAGTCCGGCGGACTGTAAAGGACAGAAGATCCGTACCATGGAAAATCCGATTCACATGAAGGCGTGGAAGGAGATTGGAGCCAACCCTACGCCTATGGCGTTTTCCGAGCTGTTTACAGCCATGCAGCAGGGAACGGTAGACGGAGAGGAAAACCCCATCGGAATTATTTCCAGCAACCGGTTTTACGAGGTTCAGAAATATATTTCTTTGACTCAGCATGTCTATACGCCGTATGTGGTTGTTATGAATCCTGACAAATACGACACGCTGACAAAGGAGCAGCAGGAAATTGTAGACCGGGCCATGAAGGAGGCGACGCAGTTCCAGCTTGAGCAGTCGGCGAAGGACGAGGAAGAGGGAATTAAAATCATGGAAGACTACGGCTGTGAGGTCAACGAGCTGACAGACGAGCAGAAGATGGAATTCCAGAAAATTATGGAGGATGCGGACGTATTTGGAGTGGCAAAAGACGCGATGGAGAATCCGGAGTATTTTGACGGAATTTTGAAGGAGCTGGAAGAATACCGGGCGGAAGGAGAACAGTAAAAAATGAAGAAAGGACTGCAGTTTTTAAATCGTTATCTGGAAGAGATTCTGTGCGTGGCGCTGATGTCAGTTATGACGATTATCATATTTGTTCAGGTTATCATGCGGTATGTGGCGCACAATTCCCTGTCATGGTCAGAGGAGCTGGCCAGATACTGCTTTATCTGGCTGATTTACATAGGAGTAGCTTACGGATGTAAGCTGATGAAGCATATTAAGATTGACGCGGCGCTGTATCTGTTTCCCAAGAAGCTCAGACCGTACATAACCATTCTGGGGGAGCTTCTGGTGTTAATGTTTGCGGCTTACATTGTTGTGACAGGAGTGGAGCTTACATATAAGCAGTGGGTATTCGGAAAGGTGTCTCCGGCGCTGGGACTGCCTCTTCAGTATATCAACGCGGCTCCGGTCGTAGGATTTGGACTTGTGATTATAAGGCAGATTCAGAACATCTGGTACCTGGCAGGTAATCTTGGAAAGACAGAAGAAGGGGGCGAAGAATAGTGGTAGCGATTGTATTATTTGGAACATTAGTAATTGCCTTAATTTTAAATATGCCAGTGGGAATCGCCATTGGACTGTCCTCGCTCTGCGCAGTCCTGGCAGATGGAAGACTGAGCTCTCTGTACATCGTTCAGCAGCTGGTAACCAGTGCAGATTCCTTCCCACTGATGGCAATTCCCCTGTTTATCCTGGCGGGAGAGCTGATGGGAGCAGGAGGTGTATCAAAACGTCTTCTCAACGTGTGCAACGTATTTCTGGGAAGGTTTACCGGCGGTCTTGCCACGGTGACAGTAGTGCTCTGTATGTTCTTTGCGGCTGTATCAGGATCCGGCCCCGCCACAGTTGCGGCAATCGGTTCTATGGTCATTCCGACTATGCTGCAGAAGGGATACAGCAAAAGCTTTACCCTGGCGCTGATCGCGACTGCGGGAAGCATTGGAGTTATTATTCCTCCCAGTATTCCCATGGTGGTGTATGGAGTCTCCACCAGCACCTCGATCAGCTCCCTCTTCATGGCAGGCTTTCTGCCGGGACTTTTGATTGGAGCGTCCCTGATTCTGATGTCTTACATTTACTGCAGACGCCACGGATGGAAGGGGGACGACAGGAGATACACATTCAGAGAGAAGATGGAAGCGATCTGGGATGCCAAATGGGCTTTGATCAATCCGATTATTATTCTGGGCGGCATTTATGCTGGAGTGTTCACACCGACAGAGGCGGCAGCCGTTGCGGCAGTGTATGCGTTTATCTGCGGCGTATTTATTTATAGGGAGCTTGATTTTAAGCAGCTGTTCGGGACCCTGGGAAGCGCGTGCAGCACAACGGGAACTACCATGGTAATCATTGGCTGCGCGACTGCTTTTACGAGAATCCTGACCATTGAAAAGATTCCGGATACTATTACGACTGGAATTTTAAACTTCAGCGACAACATGATTGTGATTCTTCTTCTGATTAACCTGCTTCTGCTTGTGGTTGGATGCTTTATGGACACCACTCCGGCCATGATGGTGCTTTCGCCGATTCTGCTTCCCATTGCGATGCAGTTTGGCGTGGATCCGATTCATTTCGGATTGATTATGGTCGTAAACCTGGCCATTGGATTTATCACTCCGCCTCTTGGAATTAACCTATTTGTGGCGGCCAGAGTGGGAGGCAGCAGCCTGGAAACCGTATGCTCTGGAATCATCAAGTTTATTCTGGTTATGATTCTTGATCTGCTCCTGATTACCTTTATTCCAGGCATCTCCATGATTCTGCCAAATACGTTTATGTAGGGCGGCGAAAGAAAGAGAGGAGAAAACATGAATTTATTTGATTTAACGGGAAAGACAGCGATTGTGACGGGCGGAACCAGGGGACTTGGCCATGGAATGGCTGAGGGCCTTCTGGAAGCAGGATGCAGAGTGGCGGTAATAGGAACCGGAGACAGCGTATTTGAACGAGCAGAGGAATTTCGGGAGAGAGGGTATTTCTGCGAGGGCGTGAAGGCTGAACTGGGACGTTCAGAAGAGAGAAAACGGGCGTTTGACGGGTGCGTTCAAAAGCTGGGAGGCCGTCTTGACATTCTGGTGACGGCCCACGGCATCCAGAGAAGGCATCCTTCGGAGGAATTTCCCATGGAGGACTGGGAACAGGTGCTGGGGGTAAATCTGACGGCAGTCTTTGAGCTGTGCCAGCTGGCGGCCAATCAGTTTCTCTCCCAGAAGAGCAAGGGCAAGATTATAACGGTATCCTCCATGCTGTCATTCTTCGGAGGCTACACGGTTCCAGCTTATGCAGCGTCGAAAGGAGGCGTCGCCCAGCTGACGAAGGCCCTTGGAAACGAGTGGGCAGGGAAGGGAATCTGTGTGAATTCCCTTGCGCCCGGATATATGGCGACGGATATGAATACGGCGCTTCTGGATCCTGACAATCCGAGAAAAAAAGAGATTACGGACAGGATTCCGGCAGGCCGCTGGGGGACAGGCGAAGATATGAAGGGGCCGTGTATTTTCCTGGCGTCTGACGCGTCGGATTATTTAAGCGGCGCGGTGATTCCGGTGGACGGCGGATATCTGGTGCGGTAAACCGCGGAAAAAGAAGGAGGAAGAGAAGATGAAGGTAATTATCACAGACTGTGATCATGACAATATTGAGATTGAGAAAAAGATCTTTGCGGATGCGGGAATTGAGATGGAGCTGAAGCACGCCATCTCCGAGGATGAGGTGATTGAACAGTGCCAGGATGCGGAAATCCTGATTGTCCAGTATGCCAAGATTACCAGAAAGGTAATGGAACATTGTCCAAGGCTGAAATTTGTGGTGCGGTACGGTGTGGGCGTCGACACTATCGATGTGGCGGCGGCTGCAGAGTTTGGAGTACAGATTGGAAACGTACCGGACTACGGCATGAACGAGGTGGCGGATCACGCGATTGCCCTGGCCCTCTCCATGACAAGAGAGATAGTGAAAATGAATCAGTTTACAAAGAACGAGAAATGGGACTACACAAAGGCAATTCCGATTCACCGTTTCAGCAATCTGACAGTCGGCGTCATCGGCCTGGGCAGAATCGGAAGAAATTTCGCTCAGAAGATGCACGCGCTGGGATTTCAGGTTATTGGAACGGATCCGTATTTTTCTCCTACAGAGGAAACCAACGCCTATGTGAAGGCGGTTTCCATGGACGAGGTAATTGAGACGTCGGATATTATTTCCCTGCACTGTCCGGCAGACGGAAACCGGGATCTCTTCTGTAAGGAAACTTTTAAGCGCATGAAAAACACAGCGGTTCTGATCAATGTGGCCAGGGGCGGCATTATCAATGAAACGGACCTGGATCAGGCCCTGACAGATGGGGAAATTGCCGGAGCCGCCCTTGACTGCATGGCGGGAGAGCCGGTATCCAAGGATTCGCCGCTGTTTGCCCATGAAAATCTCCTGGTTACTCCTCATATGGCCTGGTACTCTGAGGAGGCAGCCCAGGAGCTGAAGCGGAAGGTGGCGGAGGAATCCGTTCGTTTTGCCAGGGGAGAGAAGATTCATTATCCGATTAATAAGCTGGCATAAGGGGGAGAATGCGATGCATGAAGTATTAAAAAAAGTAGAGCAGTTCGGCGTAGTGCCGGTGATTAAGATTGAGGATGCAAACGACGCGGTTCCCCTTGCGAAGGCCCTGTGCGAAGGAGGTCTGCCCTGCGCGGAGGTAACCTTCCGGACAGAAGCTGCGGAAGCTGCGATCCAGGCGATGAGGGAAGCTTATCCGGACATGCTTCTGATTGCCGGAACCGTTTTGACTAAAGAGCAGGCAGACCGGGCAGTGTCAGCCGGAGCGCAGGCAGTGGTCAGCCCGGGCTTTAACCGAAAGGTAGTAGATTACTGCGTGCGGAAAGGAATTCTCATTCTGCCTGGATGCTCCTGCCCAAGCGATATGGAGCAGGCCATTGAGGCGGGGCTGTCTGCGGTGAAATTTTTCCCGGCAGAGGCAAGCGGGGGAATCAAGGCGATCCAGGCGATGGCGGCGCCTTACGGGCAGCTTCGGTTTATGCCTACAGGAGGCGTAAACGCTGTAAATATGCAGGAGTATTTAAAAAACGACAAAGTCCTGGCCTGCGGCGGTTCCTGGATGGTGCCGGAAAAGCTGATTCAGGAAGGCAGATTTGAGGAAATCAGACAGCTGACAAAAGAAGCGGTTCTGGCGGTTCATGGATTTGCCCTGGCCCATGTGGGAATTAACAGCGCAGACGAGGAGGAGGCCAGAAAGACGGCGCAGACTTTTGAGCGCCTGTTTGGATTTGAGTCCCATGAAAATCCGTCCTCTATCTTTTCAGCCTCCTATGTGGAGACTATTAAGAAGCCTTATCTGGGAGCGAAAGGGCATATCGCCATTGCAGTTCATTCAGTGGAGCGGGCGAAGGCGTATCTTGAGAGAATGGGAACGGAATTTCTTGAGGACAGCGCCGTGTACCGGCCGGACGGCAGAATCCAGGCGGTATATCTCAAAGAAGAGATTGGCGGATTTGCCGTCCATCTGGTGAGAAGAGCAGTCTGACAGACGGCAGAGCAAGGAGGGAGAGAAGATGGGAAAGACCATTTTGTTTGGAGAGCCGATGGCTCTTCTGATTGCTGATACCACAGGGCCGCTGGAGGAAGTGGAGCATTTCACCAGAGCGCTTTCCGGCGCGGAGGTAAATGTTTCCATCGGCCTTTCCAGACTGGGGCATCCGGTGGAATACCTGACCAGGCTGGGAGACGATCCCTTTGGCCATTATATAGAAAACCAGCTGAAAAAGAACGAGATTGGAACCAGTATGGTGACGTATGATCCGGTATACCGCACGGGAATTCAGCTGAAAAACCGTGTGACAGACGGAAGCGATCCCTATGCGCCGTACTACAGAAAGGGTTCTGCAGCCTCCCACATCTCAAAGGCGGAGATAGACGCGCTTGACTTGACCGATGTGGAGCTGATACATGTGACGGGCATTCCCCCCGCGCTGTCAGAAAGCGCAAGGGAGGCGTCCTTCTGCCTGATGAAACGGGCCAGAGAGGCGGGGATTTTTCTCACCTTTGATCCGAATCTCAGACCGGCGCTGTGGGAAAATGAAGAGACCATGATCCGGGTCATCAACCAGCTTGCGTCCATGGCGGATGCGGTGCTTCCTGGAATCGGCGAGTGCAGAATTCTGGCGGGAACCGATCAGCCGGAAGAGGCGGCAGATTTCTACCAGAATCTGGGCGTGAAGACGGTAATTGTGAAGAATGGGGCGGACGGAGCTTACGTCAGAGAAGGAGAAGCCTCTTACTGCGTGCCTGGATACCGGGTGGAGAAGATCGTAGATACTGTAGGCGCGGGAGATGGATTTGCAGTGGGAGTGCTCAGCGGAATGCTGGAGAGACTGTCCATGAGAGACAGTGTGCTTCGAGGAAATGCCATCGGTGCCATCCAGGTCATGAATATCAGCGACAATGAAGGACTTCCCACACAGGAGGAGCTTCGGAAGTTCCAGACTGGCACAAAAGCTCAGATTTTGTGACCTGTCATTTCCCTTGTTGGCAAATGCTCCCCCAGGTATTATAATGAAATCATAGATAAATGCCAGACAGGGGGAGAAAACCATGCTTCAGAGCAGGAGGGAAAAAATAGCAGAGATGATCCAGGCGGATCGGGTGCTGAAGGTCAGCGATCTGATGAGACAGTTCGACGTTTCCATCGAGACTATCCGCAGAGATTTAGAATATCTGGAAAAACAGGGGCTTTTGACACGGGTATACGGAGGTGCGGTTCTGAATCAGAAGAAGGGGAAGGAACCCCTCTATGAGCAGCGGGAGATTAAGCATTATGCGGAAAAGGCGGCCATCGCCCAAAGAGCGGTGGAGCTTATCGAGGACGGCGACGTGCTGGGAATCGACATTGGAACGACAGCCAGAGAGTTTGCCAAAGCGCTGATTGGAAAGAAAAAAGTGATTGTGCTGACCAATTCCATGCCGATTGCAGAAATTTTAAGCGAGGATGAAAACATCCGCGTCATAATGCTGGGCGGAGAGGTCAGGAAGGGAGAATTTTCCGTTTCCGGCTTTGTGGCAGAGCAGGTGATGAGCCGGTTCAACCTGGATAAATACATTCTGGGGATCGGAGGTTTGACTGTGGAAAACGGCATTACAGACTATCACATTGAGGAGACGAATCTGAGACGCGTCATGCTGGAGCGGAGCCAGAAGGTGATCGGGCTGACAGACTACAGCAAATTCGGCGTGATTGCCATGAACGAGGTGTGCCCCCTGTCCAGGCTGGACGTGCTGATCACCGACAGCCGGGCGGATCGGATGATCATAGGAAAAATGCACACAATGAAGACAGAGGTCATCCAGATTGAAGCGCCAGGAGAACAGCCGGATATGGAACAGTAAGAGATGTGATTCCTTCCAGGGATTTCTGTCAAGGCGGCGGACTTCTGTCACGGCAGCAGAAGGGAAAAGCCGTAATAAAAATAAAAAGAATAGAATAAAATGAGAAAGAGAAGAGCGTTAACAGGCTGTGTGCCAAGTGAAACGCGCTTCTCTTTTTTATTTCTTCAGAAAGTGCGTCTGATGAAATAAAATGTGGAATTAATTGTATTTACGAAAATAATCACAACATACAGAAAAAATATGCACAAAAACATGGCTTTAAAATCGGTTATTTTGTGGTATTGATTTTAAAAATGGAAAGTAATACAATAAAATACAACAAAACACGGAGAAATGTGTGGATTTTTACAACAAAGCGCTGGGCAGAGCGCAGGAAAAGGAGGAAACTGCATGACATTTGACCAAATCATTCTTTGGGTGATGGCGGCCGGAGTTCTGATTGGAGCGGCTGACAAGATTTTTGGGAACCGGCTGGGACTGGGGGAGAAGTTTGACGAGGGATTCCAGGCTATGGGGCCGCTGGCTCTGGGAATGGTGGGAATCGTCTGTCTGGCTCCGGTGATCGCAGATTTGCTGGGCCCTGTGATTATTCCGGTATTTGAGGCGCTGGGAGCGGATCCGGCCATGTTCGGAGCGATTTTAGCCAACGATATGGGCGGCTATCCTCTGGCTGTGGAGCTGGCCCAGGATCAGGAGGCGGGACTTCTGGCGGGGAATATTGTGGCGTGCATGCTGGGGTGCACGCTGGTGTTTTCGATTCCCGTCGGACTGGGACTCATTGAAAAGGAGGACCGTCCTTACTTTTCCAAAGGACTTTTAATCGGCCTCATTACGATTCCGGCAGGAAGCGTCATAGGAGGCCTGATTGCAGGCTTTGATCCGTCCATGGTGCTGTGGAACACAGTTCCGGTTATCATCCTGGCAGCAGTTCTGGCTCTGGGGCTTAAATTCATTCCCGAGGCCATGGTGAAGGGATGCATGGTATTCGGACAGTTTATCACGATTGTCATTTACATAGGACTGGCGGCTGCTGCCTTTGAGCATCTCACCGGAGTGGTGGTGATTCCGGGAATGGCAGATATTATGGAAGGCATGAGCGCCATTGCGGGAATCGGCATTGTACTGCTTGGAACCTTCCCGGTGCTCACCATTCTCACCAAGGTGCTCGACAAGCCTCTGAACCGGGCGGGACAGAAGCTGGGGCTTGATAAGACCAGCGCGGCAGGTCTTGTATTTACACTGGCCAACTCCGTTCCTGTTTATACCATGATGAAGGACATGAATAAAAAGGGAATTATCGTGAATACAGCCTGGCTGGTTCCGGCTACGGCGGCTCTGGGAGATCACCTGGGATTTACGGCTGGGGTAGAGCCGTCCATGATTACGCCGGTTGTAGTGGGAAAGCTGGCGGCAGGCGTGATTGCCGTGTGTCTGGCGCTCTTTATGTGCAGGGGCATGGAGCAGGAGCATAACAGGCAGCAGCCGGAGTAACTGGCGGGAGAACATTCGGGGTGTTTGAAAGTGTTTATCAGAATCGTCAGAATAGATAGAAAGCAGTAAAGGAGGAAAACAGTTGGAGAAGTATTATTTAGGTTTGGATCAGGGGACAACAGGTACGACAGCGCTTATTTTTGATTCCCAGTGGAATCAGATTGCCAGAGGATATAAGGAGCATACCCAGTATTATCCGAAACCGGGATGGGTAGAGCACGATCCCATGGAAATCTGGAACAGCATTTTGGAGACCATAGCCATGGCGGCCGAGGAGGCGGGGATCCAGGTGGCGGATCTGACCTGTATGGGGCTTGACAACCAGGGGGAGACGGTGATGCTCTGGGACCGCTACACAGGCGTTCCGGTGTACAATGCCATTGTCTGGCAGGACAGACGAACCGCGAAGATGGCAGACGAGCTGGCGGAGAAATACGGAGATCTCATCCGGGAGCGGACGGGACTGGTGGCGGACGCCTATTTCAGCGCCACGAAGATACGCTGGATTATGGATCATGTGGAGGGAGTCAGGGAGAAGATAGAGAACGGCCATGTGATTGCAGGCACGCTTGATACCTGGATGATCTGGAAGTTGACTCACGGCCATGTGCATGTGACGGATTACTCTACCGCTTCCAGAACTATGCTGTTAAATATTCATACAGGAGAGTGGGACGATGACATTTTAAAGGCTCTGGGCATTCCAAAGAAGATTCTGCCGGAAATCCACGACAGCGCAGAGGTCTATGGATATACGGATCCGCTGGATTTCTTCGGAGCCCTGATTCCGATTTCCGGCTCTGTGGTAGATCAGCAGGCCGCTCTGTTCGGCCAGGCCTGCTTCAAACCAGGAACAGTGAAGACTACCTATGGAACAGGCTGTTTTATGCTGATGAACACGGGAGATAAGCCGGTTTATTCGGAAAACGGCCTTCTGACCACCGTTGGCTGGGGATTGAACCAGAAGCAGATGACTTTTGCCCTGGACGGCGGCATTTACATATCAGGAGCGGCAGTCCAGTGGCTTCGCGACAAGCTTCACCTGATTGCCAGCGCGGCTGAGACGGAGGATCTGGCCAAATCTGTGCCGGATACAGGAGGCGTATACTTTGTGCCTGCCTTTGCCGGACTGGCGGCGCCTCACTGGGATCAGTACGCCAGAGGAACCATTGTGGGAATCACAGGAGGAACCACAAAGGAGCAGCTGGTGCGGGCCACGTTAGAGAGCATCGCTTATCAGGTGAAGGACAATCTGGACGTGATGGTAAAGGATTCGGGAATTCCCATTGAGGTGATGCGCGTGGACGGCGGAGCGGTTGTCAATGAATTTTTAATGCAGTTCCAGGCAGATATTCTGGGAATCCCGGTGGACGTTCCGGTGATTACCGATACGACGGGTCTGGGAGCCGCCTACCTGGCTGCCTACGGAATCGGAGAGTTCCACGATCTGTCAGAGCTTGAGCACAACTGGAAGCTTTATAAAAGATATGAGCCGCACATGGAGGAATCAGTCAGAGCAGAGCTTCTCAGAAACTGGCATAGAGCGGTAGAGCGGGCCAAGAGCTGGGCAGAGAAATAAGAGTGAGACAGGAGGAACGAGGGTTATGAGGACAAACGTAGTAGTAATCGGAGCCGGCGCAGTGGGCTGCGCTGTGGCCAGAGAGCTTTCCAAATATAAAATCGATGTGGTTGTGGTAGATAAGAATGAAGACATTGGAGGGGACGCCTCAAAATCCAACAGCGCCATTATCCACACAGGCTATGACGCTTCTCCGGGAACGCTGGAATCCCAGCTGGTCGTGGCAGCCAATCCCATGTACGACGAGCTGGCGAGAGATCTGGACGTGCCGTTTAAGCGGATCGGAGCGATTCTGCCGGCCATTACCCAGGAACAGTATGAGAAGCTGCCGGAGATTAAGGCCAAAGCCTTCAAAAACAGGGTGTATGACGTAGAGTATAAGACAGGCGAGGAGCTTCTGGCTATGGAGCCGAATCTGAATCCTGAGGTAAAGGGAGGCCTTTACATTCCAAGAGAGAGCATTATCGACCCGTTTATTCTGGTGCAGGCGCTGGCGGAGAATGCCAATGAAAACGGCGTCTCCTTCCTGCTCAATACAAAGGTGACGGGGATTCAGACAGAGAATGGAAAAGTGAAGGCCGTGGAGACAACAGGAGGAATCATAGAGACCGACTATGTGATCAATGCGGCGGCTCTCTACTGCGACGAGATCGCGGCTATGGTGGGCAAGGCAGATTACAAGGTGGTGGCCAGACGAGGACAGTTCTATATTTTAGATAAGAATACCAGCTGCCAGGTAGAGCACATCGTGCTTCCGATTCCAACCAAGGTGACAAAGGGCAAGCTGATGTGTCCTACCATTCACGGAAACATGCTGGTAGGCCCGACTGCGGAGGATCTGGACAATAAGACGGATAAGAGCGTGACGCCGGAGGGCCTTCAGAGCATTGTGGACGATGTGAAACGGCTGATTCCAAACGTCAATGTAAGAGATACCATTACCCAGTACAGCGGCCTGCGGCCCAACCGGAATCCTGAGGGACTCCATGTGGATATGTGGGAGGATCTGGAGGGCTTTGTGAATCTTTCCGGCGTCCGCTCCACAGGCCTGACTCTCTCTGTGGCCATGGGAAAATATGTGGCGCAGCTGCTTATAGATCATGGCGCGCCCCTTGTATTTAAAGAAAATTTTAAAAAGACCAGAAAGGGAATTGTCCGGTTCCATGAGCTTAGCAGGGAGGAAAAGGAGAAGCTGATTAAAGAAAATCCGGCCTACGGAACCGTTATCTGCCGCTGCGAGACCATCACAGAGGGGGAGATTTTAGACTGTATCCGCCGCCCGCTGGGAGCCAGAAGCATGGATGCCGTGAAGCGGAGAGTGCGCGCTGGAATGGGACGGTGCCAGGGCGGTTTCTGTGGTCCCAAAGTGATTGAGATTCTGGCTAAGGAGTGGAACATTCCGGTGGAACAGGTGAACAAGAATAACGCAGGTTCCTACATGGTAACAGGAAGAATGAGATAGCAGGAACGGTATCGGTCAGAGACAGCAGACAGAAGGAGAGGTTTGTATGTATGAGATAACATGTGATGTGGCGATTATAGGGGCAGGCCCGGCAGGACTTTCCGCAGCGGTGGCTGCAAAGAAAGAGGGAGCAGAAAGGGTGCTTCTTATTGAGCGGGACGAGAGTGTGGGAGGCATTTTGCAGCAGTGCATCCACCCGGGCTTTGGACTGACCTATTTTAAGGAAGAGCTGACGGGGCCGGAGTATGCCGGACGGTTTGAGGACGAGGCAGAGAAGCTGGGCGCGGAGGTTCTGCTGAACTCTATGGTGCTGGAGGTTGTGCCGGAGGAAAATGTAGTGTACTGCGTCAATTCCAGGTATGGAATGACGAGAGTGAGGGCAGGAAGCATTGTCCTGGCCATGGGATGCAGGGAGAAGACGAGAGCAGGAATCCAGATTCCCGGAACCAGACCGGCAGGCGTCTACACGGCGGGAGCCGCACAGCGCCTGATTAACCGTCAGAACGCCATGGTAGGCAGGGAAGTGGTGATTTTAGGTTCCGGAGACATTGGAATGATCATGGCCAGGAGAATGAGCCTCGAGGGAGCCCATGTGAAGGCAGTAGTGGAGATTATGGATTTTCTGGCAGGCCTTACCAGAAATAAGGTACAGTGCCTGGACGACTTTGACATTCCGTTAAAGCTGTCCCACACAGTCACCAGAATCGTGGGAAACGAGAGAGTAGAAGGCGTGTATGTGGCTGCAGTAGATGAGAATAAAAAGCCCATCCTTGAGACAGAGGAATTTATCTCCTGCGACACGCTGCTTTTGTCCGTCGGACTTCTGCCAGAAAACGAGCTGACGAGGCAGGCGGGAATTGAGATGAATCCGGTGACAAACGGGCCGTCTGTGAACCAGTATATGCAGACCTCGGCTCCAGGCGTTTTCGCCTGCGGAAACGTGGTGCACGTCAATGATCTGGTGGACAATGTGACGACAGAGAGTATGCAGGCAGGAGCCTGCGCTGCCAGATACGCCGCCCTCTGGAAAGACAGACCGGATCATACCGAGAAGCCGGCAGAAGGCCGTTCTGTAAAGGCGGTTCCAGGAGCAAACGTGCGCTATCTCTGCCCCCAGTCTATCTGTCTGGACCGAACGCTAAGTAGACCAGAAGCAGATGAGAAAGAGACCGTCCGCCTGTTTTTCAGAGTGCTGGCACCTGATACAGAAGTAAAGATTACTGCCAAGTGCGGCGAAAAGGAAATTAAGGCGAAAAAGGCGCTGCGGGTTAATCCGGGAGAAATGGAGTCTATTGAAATCCCCTTACATCTTGTGACAGGCGATGTGACGGTTGAAATTGAGAAGGAGGCGTAAACCTATGACAAAGGAAATCATCTGTACAGTCTGCCCCATGGGCTGTCATATTCTGGTGGAGGGAGAGGGAGAACAGGTAACCTCCATCACAGGATATACCTGCCGCCGCGGCGAGGAATACGGACGCCAGGAGTTTTCCCATCCAGTGCGGATTCTCACCACCACAGTGAAGACAGACAGCGAGGCTCATCCCCTTCTCCCTGTCCGCTCCAGCCGTCCAGTTCCCAAAGAACTTCTGGCACAGTGCATGGAGGAGATCAGAAAGAAGAAAGTAACTGCCCCTGTGAAACGGTATGATGTTATAATAGAGAATATATGCGGATGCGGAGCAGATATTGTGGCGTCAGGGGAGATAAGGTAGGGCACCATACGAAACAAGCAGGCATAAAGACTGTCATCAAACAGTCTGTGCCTGCTTTTTCTGCGCCTGTTTATCATAATCGTTTTCCTGCGTGCTTCCTGATATTACTTTACCCGTTTTCCCTCGTCCAGCCAGCTTTCCAGCTCACGGTGGCTAAGCGCCAGAACCATCTGGATATCCTGCTGTTTTTTCAAAATAAGAGCCAGGCCGGCGATGACGCCGCACAGGACGGCAATTATAACTGTTTTCATATCTTTCATCGTATACGCACCTCCATTCTAGTTCATTATAATCAATATAAGGATAATATTCAACTGCTAGAGAGCGAAAAAAGAGAAATCCACAGAAAGAATGAGCTTCTGTCTGTGGATTCCCCATATAAGAGAGTATTTACTTAGCTGCCTTTACAGATTCTGCGATGGCGTCTGCCAGCATATCCAGCTCTGCGGCCTTATCAGGCAGAAGGGAGGAAGCTAAAGATAAACGCTCGTTCAGAACCGTCATATTTTTTAACTCCTCGTTGATGAATTTCTGCATCAAATCGCCGGACTTGCAGGCCCAGGAACCATTTTCGATGAGGGCGAAGGTACGGTTCTGGAGATTCAGCGCCTTCATATCCATCAGGTAATTGTGCATCACCGGGTAGATGCCCAGATTGTAGGTGACGGACGCCAGCACAATGTGGCTTAAACGGAAGGACTCGGAAATCAGCTGGGAAATGTGAGTGTTCGACACATCGTACATCCACACATTTGTACAGCCTCTCTCGCAGAGGCGGGATGCCAGGGCCTGAGCGGCAGCCTCTGTGTTGCCGTACATGGAAGCGTATGCAATCATAACGCCCTTCTCCTCCGGCTCATAGCGGCTCCACTTATCGTATTTATCGATAAAATAGCCTAAATCCTTTCTCCACACAGGTCCATGGAGAGGACAGATATAGTGGATCTGATCTAAAATTCCAGCGGCTTTCTTTAACAGAAGCTGGATATGTGGACCGTATTTTCCCACAATATTTGACAGATAGCGGCGGGCGTCGTCAATCCAGTCGCGGTCGAAGTTGACCTCGTCGGCAAAGAGCTTTCCGTCTAAAGCTCCGAAGGAGCCGAAGGCGTCGGCAGAGAAGAGAACGCCGTCTGTCGAGTCAAAGGAAACCATGACCTCAGGCCAGTGAACCATGGGCGCTGCAATAAACTGAACGGTGTGTTTTCCAAAGGAAATGGAATCTCCCTCTTTTACCTCCATGAGAGGGTGGGAGTCTACGGCAAATCCGAACTGGCGCATCAGCATAAAGGACTTCTCGGTGCTGATAATAGTCACATCCGGGTAGCGGAGCAGCACCTCTTCGATGGAAGCCCCGTGATCCGGCTCCATGTGGTTAATAACCAGATAATCCAGAGGACGTCCGTTTAACAGGTGATCCAGATTTTCCAGAAGCTGGCGGCATGCCGCCCAGTCCACCGTGTCAAACAGGGCGGTCTTCTTGTCTAAGAGAAGGTATGCGTTGTAGGAAACGCCTCTTGGAATCGGGTGAATATTTTCAAACAGATGAAGGCGGTGCTCGTTGGCTCCTACCCAGTAAATATCATCTGTAACCTTGCGTACACAGTACATAATCTTACCTCCTTTGCCTTATGCCTCAATAAACATTTCTTTTGATTCTGCACATTCCGGGCAGACCCAGTCTTCCGGCAGCTTTTCAAACAGAGTGCCTGGAGCGATATCGCCGTCCTCGTCGCCCAGCTCCGGAATGTACTCGTACCCGCAGCCGCCGCAGACATAGCGCTTTCCGATTGGTTCCGGCTTCGGAGGCAGAGGCCTCTTGATTTTTACCATAGGAGGAGCCGGCTTCTTTTCCTCCAGACCCAGCTCTTCGGCCAGCAGAGGCAGAATTTCCTTCACATCTCCCACAATTCCATAGTCGCAGTTTTTAAAGATGGGAGCGTTTCCGTTGGTGTTAATGGCTACGATGGTAGAAGCGTCCTTGATGCCCTTTAAGTGCTGGACCGCTCCTGAAATACCGCAGGCAATGTAGAGATTTCCGGTGAATTTCTGGCCGGACATGCCCACATAGCGGTTCAGCGGAACGTATTTTAACGTTTCGGCTACCGGACGGGAGGAACCGACAGCGGCTCCGGCTGCCTTAGCCAGCTGCTCGATCAGCTTCATATTTTCTTTCTCCCCGATACCCTGGCCTGCGCTGACTACGCGCTCTGCCTGGATGATCGGAGTATCCATCGGAATGCCGACAGTGAAGTCGTATCCGTCCTTTCTAAGGAGAGCGGCCAGCTCTGCAGCCTGTTCCTTCGGACTTCCCTCTGTGATCATGTGGCGCTTTCTGACACCTGTCACAGGAGCCGGCTTTTTCGGACGGCTGGAGGAACCTGACGCATCCTTCGGCGGTTTACCCAGAAGAGCGGAAGAAATAACGACTCTCTGAATCTCATTGGTTCCTTCATAGATAGTGGTAATTTTAGCGTCACGGTACATACGCTCAACGTCCATACCCTTTAAGAAGCCGGTTCCGCCGAAAATCTGAACGGCGTCGTTGGTCACCTCGAGGGCAATGTCGGAGGCGTACATCTTAGCCATGGCAGATTCCATGCCGTAAGGCTCGTGGTGCTCCTTCAACTCTGCGCTGGAGTAGACAAGGAATCTGGCGCAGCGCAGCTTGGTAGCCATGTCGGCCAGCTTAAAGCCGATTGCCTGGTTAAAGCCGATGGGCTTTCCGAACTGAACGCGCTCCTTTGCGTAGTCGAGGGCGCTTTCGTAGGCTCCCTGAGCGATTCCGAGGGCCTGGGAGGCGATACCAATACGGCCGCCGTCCAGAGTGGCCATGGCAATCTTAAAGCCCTGTCCTTCCTTTCCGAGGAGGTTCTCCTTGGGAACCTTTACATTGTTGAAAATCAGCTCGGCAGTAGAGGAAGAACGGATTCCCATCTTGTCGTAGTGGTCGCCGAAAGTGAAGCCCTTCCAGCCTTTCTCTACGATGAAAGCAGAGATGCCGCGCGTTCCGATATCAGGAGTCGTCACGGCGAATACCACATAGGTGTCAGCCTTAGGAGCGTTTGTGATGAAGATCTTACCGCCGTTTAACAGATAGTGGTCGCCCTTATCGACGGCGGTTGTCTCGGTGCCGCCGGCGTCAGAGCCTGCGTTAGGCTCAGTCAGTCCAAAGGCGCCGATTTTCTCGCCCCTGCAGAGGGGAACCAGATATTTTTTCTTCTGCTCTTCCGTACCGAAGGCAAAAATAGGCCAGGAGCCCAGGGAAACATGGGCGGAGAGAATAACGCCTGTGCCTCCGTCTACGCGGGAAAGCTCTTCTACGGCAATGGCGTAGCTGATCACGTCCAGTCCGGCGCCGCCGTACTCCTTCGGATACGGGATTCCCATGAGACCCATCTCGCCTAATTTTTTGACCGCCTCGTCTGGAAAACGGTTTTCCTTATCCATAAGAAATGCGAGGGGCTTTACCTCTTCTTCAGCGAAGGCGCGGATTTTGGCACGAAGAGCTTCGTGTTCAGCAGTAGTATGAAACAGCATAGGTAGATCCTCCTTTCGAATCGTAAAATCATAATAAAAAATTAATAACAATAACAATAATCATTTTTATATTATAGATATTACCATACTCTGCCAGCTTGTGTCAACTAAAAATTATGCAAAAAACAGATAAAAAAGAATTACAAAAGAGTGGGATTGTACAAAAAAACGAAAAAAGCAGCGCTGACGCACAAAGGAAATACTGCACTTTGTACATCAGCGCTGCTGAATAGATAGAAAGGATTAACGCTCAGACGGGAAAACAGGCAGAAGTGTCTGGCTGATGCCGTCGACAAGACCGAAATCGGTGATCGTCACGCCGGGAAGGGCGGTTAAGGACATAATCGAAGCGCCCAGCAGAGACGTTTCCGGGGTGGTGATTTCCTGAACGGCCTTCTGAACCGTTTCAATCCGCTCTGCCATCTGGCGGCAGGGCAGATTGGACATTAAGCCGGCCACGGGAAGTTCCAGAACAGACGCTTTGCTGTCCTTGACTGCACAGATGCCTCCGCCGCAGGCCTGCAGAGCCTGAACGGCTTTTAAAGCGCTTTCCGGATCACGGTAGACCACAAGCAGGTTGTGGCTGTCGTGGGTGATGGTGGTGGCGAAAGCGCCCTCGCAAAGACCGAAGTTTTCAAACACGCCGATGACCTGTTTTCCGTTTCCGTACCGGTTGACTACGCTTACAAACTGGAGATCTTCACGGCCTTCCAAAGATACGGCTCCGTCTCTGACAGGAAGGCTGACCGGACGGACGGTGCGGAGAATCTTGTCAGCGGAAGGCACCATTACATTTACCTCAATCGTGTCCTTTGCATAGTTCTCAGGAACGGTGAGAATGAAATCTGCCGCAGAGGAGATCTGGGGAATATTGACTGTATTTTTAAAGGAAGAAGCGGCCGGCTCAGGATCGCATCCTGTATACACGCCGTTTTCGGCCACCTTCCTTCCCTCCATAAAGACAGCCTCTGGCTGGCTTCCGTCCAGGCGGCGTACCAGCTGGAAATCAGCAACATAGCCGGGAGCCACTGCTCCCAGATCCTGAATGCCCAGCTCCTTTGCAGCGTTTAAGGTGGCGCATTTAATGGCGTCTAAAGAGCTCATGCCGGCTGCGACAGCCCGTTTTACCACCCGGTTCACATGGCCGTCAGCCAGCAGGTCGCTGGCATGGACATCGTCTGTACAGAAGGAAACGTGATCGTACCATCTGTGTCCGTCCAGACCGCGGATCAAATCCGGAACTACATCGCATAAAGAGCTTCCCCGCACGTTTACATGCATGCCCAGGCGGAGCTTCTCCCGCACTTCCGCCGCGCTCTGGCTTTCGTGATCGCTTTCCGGACCTCCCAGGCGGTAGGCGCACAGCTCCCTGCCTGTGACAGTGGGGGCGTGGCCCTGAAGGAAGGCGTTCTTTTTAAGGCCTTCGTCAATAATTGCGTGCATCCTGGGGCTGTCCTTGTAAACGCCCACAAAATCCATGATCTCAGCAATGCCGATGACGCCTTCCTTTTCCAGAAGCGTGCGGATTTCAGGGGCTTCAAAGGAAGCGCCGCTGCTTTCCAGGCCTGGGACCGCCGGCACGCAGGAGGGAGCCAGCACATACTGGCGCAGAGCAGACTTCTTCGCGTTTTCCAGCATAAATTCTACGCCCTCGATGCCCATGACATTTCCGATTTCGTGGGGATCGGTGCAGATAGTAGTAGTTCCCCAGGGGAGAACAGCACGGCTTAACTGCTCCGGAATCATCATGGTGCTCTCCACATGCATGTGGACATCGATAAAGCCTGGAATCAGATAAGCGTCCTTTCCATCGTAAATTTCCCTGGAAGGGCAGGCCGTTTCCTGTCCCTCCTCGCGGACGCGGACTACCACCCCGTCTAAAATATCAACCTGAGCCGGATAGATCTCGCCGGTGAAGATATTCAGATAACGGACGTTGGAAACAGTCAGATCGCAGGGGATTTCCTGCAGAGCCGCCTTCATCAGGCGGGAACGGTCTTTTTCTTTCTTTGCGTACATAAAGTCTCCTTTCAGCCGCCGCATAGGCGGCAGAACTGTAATTTAATTATTAGTATAACTTATCAAAAGGAACGGAATAAAATGATAAATGAAACGATTCATTTTTCGTTTCTATCATCATAGAAAAAAAGAAGACCATTGTCAATGAATTTAGATAAAATTTCAAAAATTTATTGACATATAAGGGAAAAAGGTGTAGGTTAACAGAGTGGAAAATATGGGGGAAAAGAAAAAATGAACCGATTCATTTGTTGGGAGCGGAACATACTCCTGCGGCTTATTTATTAGCGCAGCGAATGAATACGGCCGGGAAAATACGGCCGGGAAAGGAACAGGAAAGAGCCATGGAACAAAAATCGACCCTCAGAGATGTGGCGCAGCTTGCAGGACTTTCGGCAGGTACGGTTTCCAAATATCTGAATCATCCGGAAAGCGTGCAGGAAAAAAACAGAAAGAAGATTGAGAAAGCGATCCGGCTTTTGAACTACACGCCGAATGTCCTGGCCCGGAAGCTGGCCAGCGGCCGTTCCAGAGTACTGGGACTCTGCATTGTGACAGAGCCGGAGATTTCAGACTCTACCTGGCTTCATCTGCTCCCCATGATTCAGACGCTGAATGACAGCGCCTGCCAGGCAGGATATCAGCTTCAGATCGGTTTGAACTCCGTAGGGAGAGAGGAACAGACGCTCCAAATGCTGAGAGACGGCGCGGAGGGAAAGGGCATGGACGGCCTGTTTCTGGTGTCGGCATGGGAAGTGCCAGAGGATTTGATCCGCTATCTTCTGAACCGGGAGTTTCCTTTTGTGCTGGTGGAAAACCACAGCCGCTGTCTGGAAAACCGCCAGTTCTATTTTGATAATTATGGGATCGGCGTCTCCTGCACAGAATACCTGTCTGGCCTGGGCCACCGGGAGATCGGATTTTTCCATGCGGGAGGAAGCCAGCAGCACATGGCGGATCGGTATCAGGGCTACCTGGATACGCTGAAACGTCTGGGGCTCCCCTGGAAAGAGGAGTTTACCAGATATGGAGATTATTCCATTGAGAGCGGGTTTTGCTGCATGGAGGAGCTGTTTTCCATGGAATGCCGCCCTACGGCCGTTATCTGCGGAAATGACAACATGGCGGCCGGAGCGCTGCAGTTTCTGAGAAAGCGGGGGCTTTCCGCGCCGGAGACGGTTTCCCTCATAGGCGTGGACGACAGCATTGCGGCCAGGGCGGCCAGTCCTGCCCTGACCAGCGTGCATCTGCCCATGGCTCAGGTGGCGAAAGAGGCGGCCCAGGCGCTGATCCGCCAGATTGAAGAGGGAAAAACGGCAGAGAGCAGAAAATTTTCCTGCAGGCTGGTTGAAAGAGAATCCACAGCGCCGGGAGTAAGCCAAGCTGCCGGGAACAGCAAAAGATGAAAACAAGAGATCAGGGAGGATGAAAATGGAAGAGTTTTTTAAACTGCGGGAGCGAAAGACCGATGTGAAGACGGAAATTCTCGCAGGCATTACTACGTTTATGACGATGGCCTATGTGCTGGCGGTGCAGCCTTCGGCGATTGTAGGCTTTGGGGACGCCGCCAGCCTGACGGACGCCAACGGCTATGTGATCAGCAAGTCGGCTATCCTTATTATGTGCGCCCTTGTCAGCGGCGTTATCACAATTTTTATGGGACTTTACGCGAACTTTCCCTTCGCCCTTTCTACGGGAATGGGAACGAACTTCCTGTTAGGCGCTCTTTTGCAGGACGGAAGCCTTTCCTTTGGTTCCATTATGAGCATTATCCTGATTTCAGGAATTATTTTTCTGGCTCTGACCATTTTTGGAATCAGGGACATGATTGTGAAGATGATCCCCAAGAATATTAAGGTGGCCATCTCGGCGTCCATCGGATTTTTCGTAGCGTACCTGGGCTTTAAAAATACGGGAATCGGAACCTTCACTGACGGCATTGCCATGGGTGATTTCACAGACCCAAAGGTGCTGCTGGCTATCGCTGGACTGCTTTTAATTTCCATTTTAACGGCGTACAATGTGCGGGGCGCAATCCTTATCGGAATCATAGCGATCACCATCGCGGGCATTCCATTCGGAGTCACAAAGCTTCCAGAGCATTTCTTTGAGATTCCTGATGTGGCCAATCTGGGAAATGTGTGCTTTAATTTCGATTTTAAGCATCTGCTGACAGCCGACACGGTGATCTGGGTATTTGTAGCCTTCTTCGGAGATTTCTTTTCCACTCTGGGGACAGTTCTGGGAGTGGCAGGAAAGGCCAGGATGTTAGACGAGGACGGAAACCTGCCTGGCATTGAAAAGCCCTTCCTGGTGGACGCCATTGGAACCTGCGTGGGAGCTGTGACCGGATGTACGACCATTACCACCTTTGTAGAGTCCACCTCCGGCGTGGAGGCGGGAGGACGTACCGGCCTGACGGCAGTCACCACGGGAATTATTTTCCTGCTGACTATTTTTGCCGCTCCGCTGTTTGTCATTATTCCTGACGCAGCCACAGGCCCGGCGCTGATTTTCGTAGGCTTTCTGATGCTCAGCGGCTTCTCTGAAATCGACTTTTCCAATTTCGACGACGCCTTCGGTCCGTTTATCATGATTGTGTTCGGAACCTACACAGCCAACATTGCCACAGGAATTGCAGCTGGAATTCTGGCCCATGTGGGAATTAAGGCGGCTACCAGAAAGTGGAAGGAGATCCATCCGGGACTCTATATTCTGTGCATTCCGCTGATTCTCTATTTTATTTATAATTAGAATGGACATAAAAAGGATCCGATCCTTCATCTCATATCTGAGGTGGAGGATCGGATCCTTTTTGTAATTTCTGGAACAGACGATGGATACTAAGCGTTTTAGTCCGTTACCTGGTGGTTCAGCCATTTTCCGCTTCTGAACCGGTGGATAAAGAACAGGCCGCGGACCGTCCAGTCGGTGAACATGCCGATCCAGACTGCAATAGGGCCGAAGCCGCAGACGCGGATCAGGTAAATGCAGAGGCTGACGCGGCAGATCCACATGGAGAGGCAGGAGAGAATCATGGAAAATTTCACGTCGCCTGCCGCACGCAGGCCGTAGCCTGGAATAAAGGCGGCAGTCCATACCAGGGGTTTTACAATGGTAATCCAGCTGTTCATAAACAGACAGAGGGATGCGCTCTCCCCGGAAAGTCCTGCCAGCTTTGTGATAGGCCCAGCCATCAGGAAAATGAGAAGGCAGCTTCCAAAGACCACAAACTCCGCCGCAAAGCTCAGCTTTTTAATATAGTAGCGGGCTTCGTCCGGTCTGCCTGCCCCCAGGCACTGGCCTACCACCGTCATCATGCCGATTCCAATGCCGATTCCAGCAATTCCGTTAAAGTTTTCCATAATATTTGTCATGGCCTGAGCGGCGATGGCGGTGGTTCCAAGAGTAGAAACGGTGGACTGGATTGCCAGCTTTCCAAACTGGAACATGCCGTTTTCCACGCCGGACGGAATACCGATCCGCAGGATATTTTTGATAAGGCGTCCGTCTGGTTTCAGGAAGATGAAGTTTACAATCCGCAGTTCCCCTGATTTCCTGCGTAGGAAGAGAAGCACCAGAAGGGCCGCAGCAATGCGGGAAAGCAGGGTGGAGACGGCAGCTCCCGCCACGCCCAGGTGAAAGCCCCAGATTAAGAGGGCGTTTCCTGCAATGTTCATCAGATTGGTGGACACGGTAATCGCCATAGGGAGGCGGCTGTTGTTCTGCGCCCGGAAGACGGCGGATCCGGAATCAAAAAGCGCGATAAAAGGAAAGGACAGAGAGGTGTAGAAAAAGTACACCATAGCGGCGTCCATGACCTCCTGTTCCACAGAGCCGAAAACCAATCGGAGAAGAGGCGCCCGGAACAGCTGGCAGACTGCCAGCACAGCCAGAGAGATGGCGAAAATAATAAACAGAAGCTGGTTGGCAGAGCGTTCCGCCTGATCCCGCCGTTTCTGGCCAAGATAGTTGGCACAGACAATGGCACCTCCGGAGGCCAGGGCGTAAAAGGCCTGGATCACCAAAATATTGATGGAATCCACGAGGGATACGGCGGAAATAGCTGCCTCGCTCACATTGCTGACCATCATGGAATCCACGGTTCCCATAAAAGAAGTGAAAATCTGTTCGCAGATCAGGGGGAGCATCAGGGCAATCAGCTGCCGGTTGGAATAGAGATGGGGCTTTTTTGAAGAAGCCCGGACGGCGTGTTTCATAAGATGTCACCTTCGTTTCATTAGAGTATTCAGTAAGGAAATTGTATAAAAATCCAGCACCTATTTTAATAGAAGGGACGGCAGATTTCAACTGGCGGAAAAGAGAAAGAAAAATGTAATAAATTCGAATAATAAATCAGATTAAAAATCTGTTATAATATAAAATATCAAATAACAGACGGCTGTTTTAATGGACAGAATGAGAAAACAGGAGTGCAGAAAGAGGAGGGGGGCATGAAAATGAAGCGGAAGCATTTGCTTTGCTGTCTGACAGTGGCAGCAATGCTGGGAGGATGCGGGCCGGAGAGCCTGGAGAAAACACCCCAGGAAAGGCAGACGCAGACGGCGGATATGGCTCAGAACGGAAAAAGAGAGAGTGGGACAAAACGGGAAACAAGTGGGAACGAGGGGCAGAGCGAAAGAGAGGAAAATTCTCAGTTTGCTGACGGATTCGGGCTGATTGAGGAGGAAAGTCCCAGAGTGTACCAGCTGGCAGAAGAGGATACCCCCTTTACCGAATCAGCCCTTGCCAGGGCCGATTTGGTATTTGCGGCACAGCAGGAGGGGAAATTCTGGTTTACAGCGGTGATCACAGATTATTCTGTGGAGGAGGCAGACGAGGAGACTGCGCTGAGGGAGATAGATCATAATCCTGCGTATTTTAAAATAGAAGAGACAGGAGAGTCCGGGCAGGAGACATTCTATGGATACAGTCCTTATCTGGAGCGAATCAATGACACAGAGCAGACAGAGCCGGTACGGATAGAGGGGACGAACATAGAGAAGGCCGGGTATGCTCCCAGCAGACTGGTGCAGAAAACGTCCAGCCTGTCGAGGCTTCCATCCGGCAGCTTTATCATGAATTTTGGATATTTTATGGAGGACTTCTATTCCTGCCCGGGAGAGCCGGAAGGAGAATACCGCCTGTATCTGCCGGGCTTTGAAAATCCCATTGTGTTTGAGATGGAGGCGGCTCCGGCGCTGGAGGGGAAGCAGGAGCATTCAGAAAAAGCGGTTTCAGAGAGCAGCTCTGCCTGGGAAGAGTTGGGAAAAGGAATATCAGGAACGGCAGAAGGAGACGGATACAAGCGTGGGAAAACCCATACAGCTGGCAGGAGGAACCGGCAGATGGAAGCGCAGGTGGAGTCCAGGGAATGCAGATCGTATTTGAGATGCCGGAGGAAGCCAGGAAGGAGCTTCAGACGGGAAAAGCGGGACATTTCCAGGCGGTGATGGAAGGAATTACGCTGGTGGGGACAGATGAGTCACAGATGGTGAATATTCCAGTTCCCAGCCCTGGTGAGACGAGAACTCTTGAGCAGACGGTCAGCTTTCGGGACTGCCAGATCCGCCTTCTCAAGGTGGCGGCGCAGAAGAGGACAGAAGAGGAGAAAAAGGAATCTGGAACAGACGCAGACGTTCTTCTTCATGTTTCAGCTTCTGTGACAGACCGTTCAGAGAGACAAACGTTCACGTTTGCACAGATAGAGCGGGAAGGAGAGCGGAAGACGGTTTCCTATGCCAGAACAGGCTGGCCGGAATTTCCTGATGAAGGTGGGGGAGTGCAGCCTGAAACTGTGATGACAGGGTTCAGCCTGCTTTCCAGCGGCAGCGAGGAGTCTGTATCTGCCAGGATTTACGCTCCTTCTTACTGGTGCCCAGAAACGGTTATAATACCGCTCAAAATAGATAACTTAAACTTATAGGAAATAAAACTTCTGGTTGACGCAGGCCTGAATTTATGTAATAATCTGCTTTGTGACTTGCGGGAACCAATAAAATAGCAGCAGTCTGGCCATGCAGAGAGCCTGACAAAAAAGGCTTCATGCTGAATCGCTGCATAACATGAATGTTTATTTCTTCAATTACTATGTGGAGAACTTTCCTGCAAAACCTCATGGATGTGGATACCCTGCCAAAAGCGGGGAATCCTAAAAGGCAGAAAATAAATAACAAGAAGAGGTGTTGAATGGAAAATTCAAAGAAAATCGATTGGTATACCCTGTCCTTCATGGCGTTTTCCACAGTCTGGGGCTTTGGAAACGTTCTGAACGGCTTCGTATACTTTAACGGAATCGAGGTTATTTTCAGCTGGATTCTGATGTTCGTGCTGTACTTTATCCCCTACACGCTGATGGTAGGAGAGCTGGGATCTGCATTTAAGCATTCCGGCGGCGGTGTGAGCTCCTGGATCCGCGAGACCATCAATCCGAAGTTTGCCTACTATGCAGGCTGGACCTACTGGGCCTGCCACGTAACCTACATTGCCAGCAAGGGAAGCGGCGGCTTAAAGGCATTAAGCTGGATGGTATTCCAGAACGGAAGCACGTATGACCAGTTTCCTACGCTCTGGGTGCAGATGGCTACGCTGGCTGTATTCCTGTTCTTCTGCTGGGTGGCGAGCCGCGGCTTAAATCCGCTTAAGAAGCTGGCTACACTGGCTGGAACCAGTATGTTCATCATGTCCATGCTGTATATCCTGATGATGTTTGCAGCGCCTGTTATCAATCCAAACGGCGGCTACGTTTCCATGGATTTCAGTGTGAAGAACCTGATTCCACAGTTTAACCTGGGTTACTTTACTTCCTTATCCATCCTGGTATTCGCGGTGGGCGGCTGTGAGAAGATTTCTCCTTATGTAAATAAGGTGAAAAATTCTGCCACAGGCTTCCCGAAGGGAATGATCGCTCTGGCCATCATGGTTATGGTCTGCGCTATTTTAGGAACCATCGCTATGGGAATGATGTTCGATCCGGCCATTATCAACGAGAGCAAGGAAAGCTTTGATTCCTATGTTTCCAACGGATCCTACTGGGCGTTCCAGAAGCTGGGCGAGTATTATCATGTGGGCAATCTGTTCCTGATTATCTACGCTGCCTGCAACGCAGTGGGACAGTTCTCTACCCTTGTGCTTAGTATCGACGCTCCTCTTCGTATGCTGCTTGACAATGAGGATGCAAGAGAGTTCATCCCGTCCAAGCTTCTCAAGAAGAACAAATACGGTGCTTACATTAACGGAATCTGGATGGTAGTCGTATTATCCGGAACGATCATTTTAGTACAGTCCTTCGTTCCAGGCGCAGCTGCCGTTCTGTCCCAGCTGAACAAGTTAAACTCTGTTACCATGCCTCTGCGTTACCTGTGGGTATTTGCCGCTTACATTGCGCTGCGCAAGTATGTGGGCAAATTTAATCCGGAGTACCGCTTTACAAAGAACCAGGGCCTTGCCTTTACAGCCGGCATCTGGTGCTTTGCAGTAACAGCAGTCTGCTGCGTAATGGGAATGTATGTAGAGGGCGATATGGCGTCCACTGCATTAAATATCATTACTCCATTTATTCTGACTGCCCTCGGTCTGATCCTTCCGATTATCAAGAAGAGAGAGACAGAACGGGCAAGCTAACTGAACAAAAGCCTGAACCATGAGTGAAAAGGGCCGCTGCAAAAGAGACACAAGTTTCTGAGAGCAGCGGCTTTTTAATATGACGCTTTGCAGCTATGCAGACTTTCGTACTTACGATATGGTAAAAAAGCATCTGGCCTGCTGCGGATACATTTAAGAATAGGTCTTGATGATCTCCTCTGCAATAGTTCGTTTGGTAACACAGCGATCCATTGCCTGTTTCCCTATGTAGCGGTGGGCTTCAGATTCGCTCATGGAAAGCTGACTGATCAAAATCCACTTTGCCTTATTGACAAGGCGGATTTCATCCATTTTTTCTTCAATGGATAGAGATTTTTTTTCAAATTGTCTTAGCCGTTCTCTGGAGCTTTCCAGCCAGTTAAGCGCATATGTCATAGTTATCTTGGATAATGGCTTTGACAAGGTAAACACACCATATTCCGTAACCTGCTCATGAATCCCATTATAGATATCGCTTTTTACGATGAGAAGAACAACAGATTGCTTATTACAACAAGTGTCAATGGCAAAACGAACGCCGATATCATCGCGTAAAGGGGCGTTAATGATAATGAAATCATAAGTTTTTTCTGTCAGCGTACATCTGGCGGCATTGATACTTGAAACAGTATGAACAGGAAAGTATTTTGTTTCAGGAAGCAGGTCAGCAAAGGCAGAGGTGAAAGCATCAGTTGCAGATACGATGAGGACACTGTAGGTACATTCTTTAAAACTCATTTTACACCCCTCCTTAAAAAAACGAATTCTATTGATTGCAATAGATATTTAATATGGTATCTGGTATATGTTTTTTGATAAAATCACTATTTGCAGCAGCCGTGCAGGCTGATTTAAAATCTTTTGGAAGCTGCCTGAAATTTTTAAGAGTATTATCATCTGCTTTATATAAATTAATATCCACAGGAGGCGGCAGTACCAGTTTATTTTGGATTCCTTCCAAAGCAGCATGGATCATAAGAGCAAAAGCCAGGTAAGTATTTGCAGATGGATCAGGAGAACGGAGTTCAGCACGCCGATATATGCCAATTGCTGCGGGAACTCTAATAAGCTGAGAGCGGTTTTCACTGGACCAGGAAATATACTTGGGGGCTTTATGGCTGCCAAAGCGTTTGTAAGAATCAGGGGTCGGATTAAAAAATACAGTCATATCTGAAATTTTAAACAAGATACCGGCAATCATGCTGTCCATATTATCTGTACCATCTGAGGATTTAACGGACATATTGATGTGAAAGCCATTTCCCGCTTGATTTTCTAATGGTTTAGGACTAAAATCTGCAAATACGCCGTTTAGTCCGGCGATTGTTTTTACCGCGGTCTGAAAGGTCATGGAATTGTCCGCAGCAGTCAGAGGATCTGAATAGCGGAAGTCAATTTCATTTTGTCCTGGCCCTTCTTCGTGATGTGAGCTTTCAGGCAAAATTCCCATCTGTTCCAGGGTAAGGCAGACTTCGCGGCGGATATTCTCACCTTTGTCTTCGGGAGAAATATCCATGTAGCTGGCATTATCATAAGGAGTTTTTGTCGGATTTCCATTTTCATCCAGATGGAACAGATAGAATTCTTGTTCCGCACCAAAGAAGAACTGATAACCGTTTTGCTTTGCTGTTTGAACTGCTTTTTTTAACAGGGAACGGGTATCACATTCAAAAGGGGTTCCATCCGGATATGAAATGCTGCAGAACATCCTTACAACGCGTCCATGCTCCGGCCTCCAGGGAAGAAGCATCAGAGTATCGGTATCTGGATGAAGGAAGAGGTCGGAATGGCTTTCGTCGCCAAAGCCGCTAATGGCAGAAGCGTCAATGGCAATGCCCTGTTCAAAAGCGCGTGGAAGCTCCTGGGGCACAATGGAAATGTTTTTTTGTTTGCCAAATACATCGCAAAATTCCAGACGAATAAATTTTATATTTTCTTCCTGCATATATTGGAGTACCTCTGCTTTGGAATACTTCATGGCATTACCTTCTTTCTTTTTATTTGTTTGCGAGGTTCTGTGATTTATCTATTGTATCACACTAGCCTCAGCGTGCAAGAGTAACACGCTTTTTATATACAGATGCTGCAAAAAAGCAAAGGCGTTCATTGGTTATGGAGGAATTGTATCTGCCATAACCAATGAACGCCTTTGCTCATAATTATTATTTATACAGCGGATGGTAAGTTTTGTCAAGAGATTAAAATGTGAGTTTGTCAATTCAACGGCAGAAAATAGAAAAATTAAAAAAAAGGATTGACAAATGAATTTTCAGGGTGTAATATCCCACACATAAAGGCAACGGCGTCTTTGAGATAGAGTTCTCAGAGACGCTTTTTTTCTTTATAAGCTTCAGTTGATGCAATTTGATTCAAAGGGCAAGGGCGTCTTTTACAGTACATGAAAGGTAATGTGAAAGCATCCTTGCTTTTTTGTTTTCAAAATTCTGTTCCAGGAGAGGAGAGCCATTATGAAAAAGGTATCAGATTTTTTTGGATGTAAGGTATTTGACGACAGAGTGATGAAATCAAAACTGTCGTCTAAAGTGTACAGGTCTTTGAGAAAAACCATTGATGAAGGCGCAAAGCTGGATATCAATGTGGCAAATGCCGTTGCTGCTGCTATGAAGGACTGGGCAGTTGAAAATGGCGCTACACACTATACTCACTGGTTTCAGCCTCTTACCGGCGTAACAGCGGAAAAGCATGACAGCTTTATTTCTCCCTCACCGGACGGCGGCGTGATTATGGAGTTTTCAGGGAAGGAATTGATTAAAGGAGAACCAGACGCGTCTTCTTTTCCTTCCGGCGGGCTTCGGGCCACCTTTGAGGCAAGAGGGTATACGGCATGGGATCCAACTTCATATGTATTTATAAAGGGAAAGGCATTATGCATTCCGACTGCATTCTGCTCTTATGGCGGAGAGGCTCTGGATAAGAAAACTCCCCTTCTGCGATCCATGGAAGCTTTAAATAAGCAGGCGATGCGTATCCTTCGTCTGTTCGGAAATGAAGATGTGAAATGCGTCCGTACTTTAGTAGGTCCGGAACAGGAATACTTTCTGATTACAAAGGAAATGTATGAGCAGAGAAGGGATCTCCGCTTTACAGGGCGTACCTTGTTTGGTGCAAAGCCGCCAAAGGGCCAGGAAATGGATGATCACTATTTTGGAGTGATTAAGCCGAGAGTAGCCGATTATATGGAGGAACTGAACGAAGAACTCTGGAAGCTGGGGGTTTTGGCAAAAACAGAGCATAACGAGGTAGCTCCGGCACAGCATGAACTTGCCCCTATCTATACAACGACTAATGTTGCAACAGATCACAATCAGCTTACCATGGAAATGATGCAGAAAGTGGCGGCAAAGCATGGATTAGTATGCCTTCTGCATGAGAAACCTTTTGCTGGAGTTAACGGAAGCGGTAAACACAACAACTGGTCTCTGGCAACGGATAAAGGGGTAAATCTTTTGTCACCAGGCGAAACGCCATATGAAAACGCACAGTTTCTATTGTTCTTATGCGCAGTAATTAAGGCAGTGGATGATTACCAGGATCTGCTCCGCATTTCTGTGGCAACAGCAGGAAATGACCACAGGCTTGGGGCAAATGAGGCGCCTCCGGCAGTGGTATCCATCTTCCTTGGAGACGAATTAAGCCAGGTGCTGGAAGCAATTGAAAACGATACACCGTATGCGGGAGCGGAAAAGGTACAGATGAAGCTGGGGGTTAATGTGCTTCCCAAGTTCAACAGGGATACCACAGACCGTAACCGTACCTCTCCTTTTGCATTTACTGGAAATAAATTTGAGTTTCGTATGCTGGGCTCTTCCAACAGCATTGCCTGTACCAACATCATGTTAAACAGCGCAGTGGCAGAAAGCTTGAAAATCTATGCGGACAGGCTGGAAAAAGCGGAGGATTTTGAAGGCGCACTGCATAAGCTGATTCAGAAGACCATCAAGGATCACAAACGTATCATTTTCAATGGAAATGGTTATGACGATGCCTGGATAGAGGAGGCAACAGAAAAGAGAGGGCTTCTGAATTATCGTACTACACCAGACTGTATGCCGCATCTTCTGGATGAAAAAAATGTGCGGATGCTGACTTCGCATAAGGTATTTTCAGAGTCAGAACTAAAATCCAGGTGTGAAATTATGCTGGAGAACTACTGCAAAACAGTGCTGATTGAAGCAAATACCATGATTGATATGGCTAAAACAGAAATTGCCCCGGCGATAAGCAAATATGTAGGGGAGCTTGCCAATACAGTGATTGCAAAGAAGTCGGTAGAGAGTTCGATTTCTTGCAGCTATGAGACCGGCCTGCTGAAGAAGCTGGCAATTATGGAAGACCAGATTATGATTAAATCTATGGAACTGGAAGAAGCAGTGATTCAGGTTCAGGATATTGAGAATATTACAGAGGAGTCTTATATGATCCGGGATATTGTCTTAAGTAAAATGGGGGAGCTTCGCGTTGCCTGCGACAGCGCAGAAACTATAACAGCAAAGAAATATTGGCCATTTCCGACCTATGAGGATATTATGTTCAGCGTAAAATAAATTCCAGAGGAAACTTAGAAGGAATATTGGAAGGAGGGACTTTCCTATGTGTTCCATTATGGGCTATTGCAGCAGCAGTGCGGTTCTCAGCAGTTTCATGGAAGGGTTTCAGAAGACAATATCAAGGGGACCAGACGACACCAAAGTGGTTGATACAGGCAATGGGATTCTTGGATTCCACAGATTGGCTATTATGGGACTGGCCCCGTCAGGAATGCAGCCTTTCAGGCTGGGAGACAGCTATGTGGTCTGCAATGGAGAAATTTACGGATTTGAGAAAATAAAAAAAGCACTGTCAGAAAAATATACGTTTGAAAGCGATTCGGATTGCGAAATCCTCCTGCCGATGTATCAGGAGTATGGCACGGATATGTTTTCTATGCTGGATGCTGAGTTTGCCTGTATCATTTACGATGGAGAAACAGGGGGATTTATTGCAGCAAGGGATCCGATTGGGATCCGTCCATTGTATTATGGATATGATAAAAATCAAGACATTGTATTTGCCAGTGAACCGAAAAATCTGATAGGACTTGCGGACAGGATTATGCCGTTTCCGCCAGGATATTATTATAAAGAAGGACAATTTATCTGCTACTGTGATATTGCAGAAGCAGGCACGATCTGCCAGGATGATTTGGAAACCGTCTGCAGAGAGATCCATGACAAGCTGGTGGCAGGCGTGGAGAAACGCCTGGTTGCAGACGCAAAGGTAGGATTTCTGCTTTCCGGCGGCCTGGATTCTTCTTTAGTGTGCGCCATAGCGGCAAAGAAAAGCGGGAAACCCATCAAAACTTTTGCTATTGGAATGAGAGAGGACGCCATTGACTTAAAATATGCAAGACAGGTGGCAGATTATATAGGAAGTAACCATACAGAGGTTTACATGACGCCAGAAGAAGTGCTGACCTCTCTGGAGACCGTGATTCAGCTGTTGGGAACCTATGACATTACTACGATCCGCGCATCTATAGGTATGTATCTGCTGTGTAAGGCGATCCACAACCAGACGGATATCCGGGTCCTGTTAACCGGAGAAATTTCTGACGAGCTGTTTGGCTATAAATATACAGATTTCGCACCAGATGGGAAAGCTTTTCAGCAGGAATCCCGGAAACGGATTAGAGAACTGCATATGTACGATGTACTGCGGGCAGATCGCTGCATTTCTGTAAACTCCCTGGAAGCAAGAGTTCCTTTTGGAGATTTGGATTTTGTAAAGTATGTGATGGCCGTCAACCCGGAATTAAAGAGGAATACATACGGAAAGGGAAAATATTTGCTTCGCCATGCTTTTGAACAGGGCGATTACCTGCCGGATAATATTCTGTGGAGGGAGAAAGCGGCATTTTCAGACGCAGTAGGCCATTCCATGGTGGACTATCTGAGGGAATATGCGGAAAGTAAATATACGGATGAAGAGTTTGAGAGCAAATGCAGGCGCTATACTCATGCCCGTCCCTTTACAAAAGAATCTTTACTGTACAGAGAGGTTTTTGAAACATATTATCCGGGACAGGCGGAAATGATAAAAGATTTTTGGATGCCGAACAAGGCATGGGAAGGCTGTAATGTAAACGATCCTTCTGCAAGAGTTCTCTCTAATTATGGAGACAGTGGAAAATAACAACGAAGATTACATTGCCATGTTCTGAGGAAAGTGAAAAGTATGACAAAATATATATTTGTAACCGGAGGCGTGGTGTCCGGTCTGGGGAAAGGCATTACCGCCGCTTCTCTTGGGCGGCTTTTAAAGGCCAGAGGCTTAAAGGTAGCGGCTCAGAAATTAGATCCCTATATTAATGTAGATCCAGGAACCATGAGCCCCTATCAGCACGGGGAAGTTTATGTGACGGAGGACGGGGCAGAAACAGATCTGGATCTGGGACATTACGAACGGTTTATCGATGAAAATCTCAATCAGTATTCGAACCTGACCACCGGGAAGGTGTACTGGAACGTTCTGAATAAGGAACGACGAGGCGAGTATCTGGGTTCTACGGTTCAGGTGATCCCTCACATTACCAATGAAATTAAGGAATTTGTGTACCGTGTGGGCAAAAAGACTGACGCCGATGTGGTGATTACGGAAATTGGAGGAACCATCGGAGACATGGAATCTCAGCCCTTCTTAGAAGCGGTGCGGCAGATTTCCCTGGAAGTGGGAAGCGAAAACAGCCTGTTCATTCATGTGACCTTAGTTCCTTATCTGAGCGGATCGGAGGAGCATAAGTCCAAGCCCACCCAGCATTCAGTCAAGGAGCTTCGGGGAATGGGGATCAATCCGGGTCTGATTGTGCTTCGTTCAGACAGACCGCTGGAAGAGACCATTTTCAGGAAAATTTCCCTGTTCTGCAACGTAAAAGAGGATTGTGTCATTGAAAACAGAACATTGGGGAATCTTTATGAAGCGCCGCTGATGCTGGAAAAGTCCGGTTTTTCCGATGTAGTCTGCAGAGAGCTGCATCTGGAGGCGCCGGCGCCGGATCTGGCTGACTGGGAAGAGATGGTAGAACGGATCCGGAACAGGTCGGAGGAAGTCCGTATTGGGCTGGTTGGAAAGTATGTAAAGCTCCATGACGCCTACCTGTCTGTGGCAGAGGCCATGAGCCATGCAGGATATGAACAGAATACCTTTATCAACATTCGCTGGATTGATTCGGAAACCATTACAAAAGAAAATGTGGAAGATATGCTGGCAGATCTGGATGGGGTGATTGTTCCAGGCGGCTTTGGAAACCGTGGAATTGAAGGGATGATTCTGGCTGCAGATTATGCCCGTGAACATCAAATTCCATATTTTGGCATCTGTCTGGGCATGCAGATTGGAGTGATTACATTCGCCAGAAATGTAATGGGGATTAAAGACGCTCACTCAGGAGAATTTGATGAACAGTGCGCTCATAAAGTCATTGACTTTATGCCTGGACAGAGTGAGGAGATTGAGAAGGGAGGCACCCTGCGGCTGGGCAGCTATCCCTGCAGCATTAAGGCAGGAACAAAGATGGAAGCCTGTTACGGCGCTTCCCTGATTCATGAGCGTCATCGCCATCGCTACGAGTTTAATAATGAGTATCGGGAAGAGATGGAGCGCGCGGGACTGGTGATCAGCGGTACGTCTCCGGATGGCAGGCTGGTGGAAGCCATAGAACTGCCGGATCATCCATTTTTTGTAGGGGTACAGTTCCATCCGGAATTTAAGAGCCGCCCCAACCAGGCTCATCCGCTGTTTAGAGGATTTATTTCAGCGGCACTCAGACATGCGAAAGGAAAAGAGGAATAGAATCATGTGTGGGATCATTGAACCGGGGCTGTGATATTGACAAGCCGAGAAATCTGGCAAAATCTGTGACCGTAGAGTAAGGATGAAGGGACAGGAGGAACAACAGGATGGGACTGCATGAAGAATGCGGAGTATTTGGCGTAATGGGGAAAAAGGCAGAACCTATGGCGGAGTTAGTTTATTATGGGCTTTATGCGCTGCAGCACCGGGGACAGGAAAGCTGCGGTATCGTGGTGAATGACGACGGTGTATTTTCTTCCTATAAAGATCTGGGGCTGATAAGCGAAGTGTTTTCTAAAGAGGTATTATCTCATTTTCCGGAGGGAACCATGGCAGTAGGTCATGTAAGATACGGAACCACCGGAGGCAATACCAGGAAGAACTGTCAGCCCATTGAAGTGAACCATCAGAAGGGAAAGATGGCGCTGGCTCATAACGGCAACTTAAGCAATGCGCTGGAGCTTCGGGACAAGCTGGAATTATCGGGAGCTATTTTCCATACGACCAGCGATACGGAAACCATTGCATACATTATCACCAGGGAAAGAATGAAAACGCCCAGCATCGAAGATGCGGTCAGCAATGCAATGGAATATCTGGAAGGAGCCTATTCTCTGGTGCTGATGTCTTCCGCAAAACTGATTGCTGCCAGGGATCCCTATGGTTTTCGGCCGCTGTGCTATGGAACCATGTCGGACGGAACCTATGTGGTGGCCTCAGAAAGTTGCGCGCTGGCGGCGGTAGGGGCAGACTTTGTCAGAGATATCCTGCCGGGAGAAATTTTGGTCTTTCATCAAGATGGAGTGGAATCCAGAAGAGAGCACTGCGGAACGCAGAAGAAAAAGACCTGCATTTTTGAATATATCTATTTTTCCAGACCAGATTCGGTTATTGACGGCGTGTCGGTTCATGAATCCAGAAGAAAAGCGGGGGAACTGCTGGCAGAGCGCTATCCGGCAGAAGCAGACATCGTAATCGGAGTTCCTGACAGCGGACTGGATGCGGCTCTGGGATTTGCGGAGAAAGCCGGCATTCCCTATGGGATCGGGCTGATCAAAAACAAATATATCGGAAGAACCTTTATTTCTCCGGGACAGAGGGAACGCCTGGATCAGGTCCGGATTAAACTTTCACCTGTAAAGAGCGTCATTGAAGGAAAGCGGGTGATATTGATTGACGATTCCATTGTCCGGGGTACCACCAGCAAACGGATTGTGAAGCTTTTGCGGGAGGCAGGAGCAAGAGAAATTCATATGAGAATTTCAGCACCGCCATTTCTGCATCCATGTTACTATGGAACGGATATTGATTCTGAAGAGAATCTAATCGCCTGTCATCACAGCACGGAAGAGATTGCAGAGATGATCGGTGTGGATTCTCTGGGATATCTGGAGGTGGAACTGCTGGAAAGGCTCATCGGATGCAGGGACTATTGCGCAGCCTGTTTTCAGGGAGAATATCCTACGAAAATACCGACGGATCTCAGGAAAGACCGTTTTGAGAGAAAACTGTCTGAACAGGTTCAAGGAAAGAGGAGCTAGACCATGAAAAAATTTGACAGAAAACTGATTTTGGAAGACGGAAGCGAATATTACGGATATGGATTTGGCTCTGACGGAGAGCGGATTACGGAAATTGTATTCAATACTTCTCCCGTAGGATACCAGGAAATTATTTCAGATCCATCTTATACCTACCAGACGGTGGTAATGGCCTATCCCCTGATCGGTAATTACGGGATTACAGAAGAGGATTTTGAAACGGAAACTCCGACCATTGGAGGGCTGGCTGTCCGGGACTATAATGACCAGCCATCGAATTTCCGCAGTGTGTGTACTTTATCGGAGATGATGGAGAAGTTTGGAATTCCAGGAATTTCCGGAATTGATACGAGAAAGCTGGTCCGCTCCATCCGGAATCTGGGAAGCAGAAAGGCGCTGCTTACCGATGCAGACACTTCCCTGCAGGAGGGACTTTTAAAACTGGCTGCTTATAAAATACCCACAGACGCAGTGGAGCGGGTGAGCCGGAAAACCGTACAGAAGTATGAAGTTTCCGGGGGAACTTATCATGTGGCAGCTATCGACTGCGGAATGAAACAGAACATTGTGCGGTGTTTCAACCGCAGAGGCTGCAGTGTGACGGTGTTTCCCTGGAATACTTCTGCGGAAGAAATAGAAGGCATAAAGCCAGATGGAATTTTTCTGTCCAATGGACCGGGAGATCCGGCAGACGCCCGGCCAGTGATAGAACTGGTAAAAAAGCTGCGGGGAAAATATCCGATGTTTGGAATCTGTCTGGGGCATCAGATCATTTCTCTTGCTTATGGAGCCAGAACCTATAAGCTGAGATTTGGCCATAGAGGCGGCAACCATCCGGTAAAAAATCTGGAAACAGGAAAGATTGAGATTACCTCCCAGAATCATTCCTATGCTGTGGATGCAGAAAGCCTTTCCGGAACCGGGTTGGAGGCAACGCATTTCAATTTGCTGGATCAGACCATTGAGGGTGCTGCCTGCAGGGAGGATCGGGTATTCAGCGTGCAGTACCACCCGGAAAGCGCTCCCGGCCCCCAGGACAGCGGTTATCTGTTTGACCAGTTTATAGACAGGATGGAGGAAACAAAGCATGGCAAAACGAACTGATCTGAAAAAAATTCTTGTCATTGGCTCCGGTCCGATCGTGATTGGCCAGGCAGCGGAATTTGACTACGCAGGTACCCAGGCATGCCTTGCACTGAAGGAAGAGGGCTATGAGGTAGTGCTGTGCAATTCTAATCCGGCAACGATTATGACCGATACTTCTATTGCGGATAAGGTATACATGGAGCCGCTGACTCTGGAATATGTGGCCAAGATTGTCCGCCATGAGCGGCCGGATGCCATTGTTCCTGGAATTGGCGGCCAGACCGGGCTGAATCTGGCTATGCAGCTGGAAAAAAAGGGCATTTTAAAGGAGTGCCGGACAGAGCTTCTGGGAACCAGCAGCAGGAGCATTGAGACGGCGGAAGACAGAGAGCTTTTTAAGGAACTGTGTGAAAGACTGGGAGAGCCGGTGCTTCCTTCCCTGGTAGCCAACACAGTGGAGGAGGCGGTAAAAGCGGCCGGCCAGATCGGATATCCGGTGGTCATCCGTCCGGCTTTCACTCTTGGGGGAACCGGAGGCGGTTTTGCAGAAGATGAAACCGAGTTTCTGGCGATGATAAAGAATGCCCTTGCTCTGTCTCCGGTTCATCAGGTGTTAATTGAAAAAAGTGTAAAAGGATTTAAAGAAATTGAATACGAGGTGATCCGGGACGCCAATGATACAGCCATTACGGTATGCAATATGGAAAATCTGGATCCGGTAGGAATCCATACGGGAGATTCCATTGTGGCTTGTCCTTCCCAGACGTTAACTAATAAGGAATACCAGATGCTGCGGGACAGCGCTCTGAAAATCATCCGGGCATTGAAAATTGAGGGCGGCTGCAACGTGCAGTTTGCGCTGGATCCCAATTCGTTCCAGTATTACCTGATCGAAGTAAATCCCCGGGTATCCCGTTCGTCTGCCCTGGCATCCAAGGCAAGCGGTTATCCCATTGCAAGAGTGTCGGCAAAGATCAGCGTAGGCATGACACTGGATGAGATTATGCTGGTCAATACACCCGCTTCTTTTGAACCGGCGCTGGATTATGTGGTTACCAAAATGCCCCGTTTCCCTTTTGACAAATTTACAGATGCCAATCAGAAACTGGGGACACAGATGAAAGCGACCGGAGAGGTCATGAGCGTGGGAAGAACCTTTGAGGAGAGTCTTTTAAAAGCTGTTCGTTCTCTGGAAACGGGGGTCTTCCATCTGTATATGGAAAAGTTTGAAAAGGAAGACAGGAATGCCCTGATGGATTATATCCGGATCGGTACCGATGACAGGATCTTTGCCATTGCCCGCCTGCTGCGGCTGGGTGAGCCGATTTCTGCCATCTATAAACAGACAGGGATTGATCCATGGTTCCTTTCTAAGATGAAACATATTACCGATATGGAACAGGAGCTGAAGACAGGCATCGGAGACAGGGAATTACTATACCAGGCGAAGAAAAACGGTTTTTCTGACAGGGCAGTCGGATGGCTGTGGAATATGACTGAAAGCCAGGTTTATGAAATGAGGAAAAAGCAGGGGATCTTCCCTGTTTATAAAATGATCGATACCTGTGCATCAGAATTTGAAAGCTATGTGCCCTATTTTTACTCTACCTATGAAGAGGAAAATGAATCGGTAATTGAAAACAGGAAAAAGATTGTGGTGCTGGGCTCCGGCCCGATCCGAATTGGGCAGGGAGTGGAGTTCGACTATTCAACGGTTCATGCGGTAAAGACGATCAAGGAGGCCGGATACGAGGCAATTATTATCAACAACAATCCGGAAACCGTATCCACCGATTACACTACATCCGATAAGCTGTATTTTGAGCCCCTGTGCGTGGAAGACGTCATGAATGTGATCCAGATGGAACAGCCGGACGGAGTCATTGCTTCCCTGGGCGGGCAGACGGCCATCAATCTGGCAAAGCCGCTGGAAGAGCGGGGAGTAACATTGATTGGCACAGGCTGCGCCGCCATTGAGAAAGCGGAAAACAGAGATGCCTTTGAAAAACTGTTATTGGAACTGAAAATCCCCCAGCCCAAAGGGCAGGCGGTAACCGATCTGGAAGAGGGCGTGCAGGCGGCAGAGGCAATCGGCTATCCCGTTTTAGTGCGCCCCAGCTTTGTACTGGGCGGCAGAGCCATGCAGATCGTGGCCAAAGAGGAGCAGATGCGCCATTATCTGAAAACGGCAGTGGAGATTGATAAGGACAAGCCAGTGCTGGTGGACAAATACATCTGCGGCAAGGAAGTGGAGGTTGACGCCATCTGTGACGGCAGGGAGATATTTGTACCTGGGATTATGGAACTGGTAGAACGGACTGGCGTCCATTCCGGAGATTCCATCAGCGTGTATCCGGCTTTCAGCATCTCGGAAAAGGTTAAGGAGACGATTTTAGAGTATACCAGAAAGCTGGGCCTTGGAATTGGGATTGTGGGGCTTTATAATATCCAGTTTATTGTGGATAAGAAAGAACAGGTGTATATTATTGAGGTCAATCCCCGTTCTTCCCGGACCGTTCCCTTTCTGTCAAAAGCCACAGGCTATCCCCTGGCCGATATGGCAACAAAGGTTATCCTTGGAGAAAACCTGGAGAAGCAGGGCATTACCTGTATGTATCCGCAGGAAAAGACACGATGGTATGTGAAGGTTCCTGCATTTTCCTTCTCAAAATTACGGGGTATGGATGCTTATCTTTCACCGGAAATGAAGTCTACGGGAGAGGCTATTGGATATGATAAAAAGCTTCACCGGGCAATGTACAAGGCCATGATCGCTTCTGGTATCCGGGTACAGAATTATGGAACAGTGATTGTGACCCTTGCAGACGAGGACAAGGAAGAAGCCGTTCCTCTGATTCGTCGGTTCTATGATATGGGATTTAATATAGAAGCAACTTCATCAACAGCCGAGACTCTGAAACATCATGGAATCCGTACAAAAGTTCTGAGAAAGCCGTCGGAGGGCAGCCGGGAAATCCTGGATGCCATAAGCGCCGGATATGTCAGTTATGTGATTAATACCCGTGCCATTCTCTCCGGCATTCACTATGAAGACGGCGCAGCAATCCGGAGCGCTGCATCGCAGAATCATGTTACTATGTTTACTTCCCTTGATACCGTAAGGGTATTGCTGGATGTTCTGGAAGAAATTACCATTGGCGTTTCTGCCATAACGGAGGAGGAAAATATATGATACCAAATACAAATTACAGTGAGCTCAAAGACTCCTATCTGTTTTACCACATTGCACAGAAAACAAAGGCCTACCTGAACAGTCATCCAGACAGCTATCTGTATCGGATGGGAATCGGAGATGTATCTCTTCCCCTTTGCGATGCGGTCGTTGAAGCTCTTCACAGGGCGGTAGATGATCAGAGCCAGAAAAGTACTTTTCACGGCTATATGCCGGAGTGCGGGGATCCGGGACTGCGGGAAACCATTGCAGATTATTATAAGAAAAGAAAGGTATCCCTTTTGCCAGAGGAAGTGTTTGTTTCCAGCGGCGCAAGCGATGAACTGGGGGATATTCTGGATCTGTTTGGAAGAGACAAAACGGTTATGATCATGGAACCTGCTTATCCTGCCTATGTAGACGCCAATATAATCGCAGGAAACCGGATCATTCATATTCCTTCCGGAAAGGAGAATGGTTTTTTACCCTTGCCGGATGAAACAACGGCGGCAGATGTCATTTATATCTGTTCGCCCAATAATCCCACCGGGGCAGTTTTTAACTGTGAGCAATTAAAGTTATGGGTCGATTATGCCAACAGAATCGATGCTGTTCTCCTGTTTGACGCTGCATACGAGGCGTTTATTGAAGAAGAAGACATTCCCCATAGTATCTTTGAAATTGAGGGAGCGAAAACCTGTGCCATTGAAATCTGCTCCCTGTCCAAAACTGCAGGTTTTACGGGAACCAGGCTGGGCTATACGGTAATTCCTAAGGAGCTGAATCGCAGCGGAATGAATCTGAATGAGATGTGGGTACGGAACCGCACGACGAAAACCAACGGCGTGTCCTATATCATTCAACGAGGCGGGGCGGCCGTGTTTACAGAGGAAGGGCAGAGACAGATCCGGGAACGGATCCAGGTGTACAAAAACAATGCAAAGGTATTGATGGAGTCCCTTGACCAGCTGGGAATCTGGTACTGCGGAGGAAAGAACGCCCCCTATATCTGGATGAAGTGCCCGGACGGAATGGGAAGCTGGGAGTTTTTTGATTACCTGCTTCAGGAGATCCAGGTGGTTGGAACTCCGGGAGAAGGCTTTGGAGCCTGCGGAGAAGGCTATTTCCGATTTTCTACCTTTGGTTCGCCGGAGGATACAAAGGAGGCTGCAAGGCGGCTGGCAGAACTGCTTTCAAAGAATGTGAAAGAGCCGGCAGGATTGCAGTAAAGCAGAAGAAGAACTTGTGAAAAAATGCGATCTTGTTTTTTCACAAGTTCTTTTTATGTGTCACAGTAAAAATAATCCCCCTGCTATGCAGGGGGAGGAAAGTT
>ERZ832522.677-NODE-677-length-49671-cov-4.175145_pt1 | contig 49671 bp, 59 predicted proteins | sample MGYA00519951_ERZ832522 | MGnify/ENA primary metagenome ERZ832522 (study PRJEB31850, sample SAMEA3708728) | human gut metagenome | biome: human gut; feature: human-associated habitat; material: faeces | place: China | collected 2014 ... | reverse complement strand
GAAGAAGCCGTGAACGTTTCTGGGCTAAGGGCATGGAGCAGGATAAGATCAATGCGTACATGACGCTTTACACAGCTCTTGTGACAGTTTCCAAGACGGCTGCTCCGATGATTCCGTTCATGTGCGAGGACATCTACCAGAACCTGGTGAGAAATATTGATAAGACAGCTCCAGAGAGCGTTCATCTGTGCAGCTTCCCGGAGGTTCAGGAAAGCTTTATCGACAAGGAACTGGAAGCGTACATGGACGAGGTCTTAAAGGTGGTAGTATTCGGCCGCGCTGCCAGAAATACAGCGAATATCAAGAACCGCCAGCCAATTGGAAAGATGTTCGTGAAGGCAGAGAGAAGTCTTCCAGAGTTCTACCAGGAGATCATCGAGGACGAGTTAAATGTAAAGAGCGTGGAATTTACAGACGATGTGAGAGCCTTTACTTCCTATACCTTTAAGCCGCAGTTGCGCACCGTAGGACCGAAGTACGGAAAGCAGCTGGGAAATATTAAGAAAGCCCTGTCTGAGATTGACGGAAACTCCGCTATGGATACTTTAAAGGAGAAGGGAGCCTTAACCTTTGACTTTAACGGCGAGGAGGTCGTTCTCACAGAGGAGGATCTTCTGATTGACGCGGCTCAGGTAGAGGGCTACGTCTCTGAGGGAGACAATACAGTGATGGTTGTCCTGGATACGAACCTGACTCCGGAACTCCTGGAGGAAGGCTTTGTGAGAGAGCTGATCAGCAAGATCCAGACCATGAGAAAGGAAGCCGGCTTCGAGGTGATGAACCACATTCGTGTGTTTGCAGAGGGAAATGAGAAGATTTCCGCTATCTTTGCAGCCCACGGCGAGGAGATCAGGAGCGAGGTTCTGGCAGACGAGATTGTGACTGGCCAGACAGGCGGATACTCCAAGGAGTGGAGCATTAACGGGGAAAAGGTAGTGCTCGGCGTTGAAAAAACAGCGTAGCGAAAGCGGAAGGAAGCTGACGGGCGGGGCGAACAGTCCCGCCCTGGCCGAAAAGCGAAAAACGCTTGTTAGGAGGATGGAGAATGCAGACCTTTGATAAGGAAACATTGAAAGAAAGCATTATCGACAATATGAAGAACCTGTACCGGAAAACCATTGACGAGGCCACGCCTCAGCAGGTTTACCAGGCAGTTGCCTATGCGGTGAAGGACGTAATTATTGACCAGTGGATTGCAACGCATAAGGCCTACGACGAAAACGACGCGAAAATCGTATACTATCTGTCCATGGAATTTCTGATGGGACGGGCGCTGGGAAACAATATGATCAATATTGGAGCGCAGAAGGAGATCAGGGAGGTTCTGGCAGAGCTGGGCTTTGACTTAAATACCATCGAGGATCAGGAGCCGGATCCAGCTCTTGGAAACGGAGGCCTGGGAAGACTGGCCGCCTGCTTTTTAGACTCTCTGGCTACCCTGGGCTATCCGGCATATGGCTGCGGAATCCGCTACCACTATGGTATGTTCAAGCAGAAGATCGAGAACGGCTATCAGATCGAGGTTCCGGACGAGTGGCTGAAAAACGGTTATCCCTTTGAGCTGCGCCGGGCAGAGTACGCTACAGAGGTAAAGTTCGGCGGCTATGTAAAGACCGTCTGGGAGAATGGAAGAAACAAATTCATTCAGGAGGGATACCGCTCCGTTATGGCGATTCCCTATGATATGCCGATTGTCGGCTATGGCAACAACATGGTTAATACTCTCCGCATCTGGGACGCGCAGCCGTTAAACTCCTTCAGCCTCCAGGCTTTTGACAAGGGAGACTATCAGAAAGCAGTGGAGGAGGAGAATCTGGCCAAGAACCTGGTGGAGGTTCTCTATCCGAACGATAACCATTATTCCGGCAAGGAACTCCGCTTAAAACAGCAGTATTTCTTTATCTCTGCCAGCGTACAGCGGGCTGTGGCCAAATATAAGGAGACACACAGCGATATCCATAAGCTGCCGGAGAAGGTGATTTTCCAGTTAAACGATACCCATCCTACGGTGGCTATCGCAGAGCTTATGAGAATTCTCCTGGATGTGGAAGGCTTAGAGTGGGATGAGGCGTGGGATATCACAACCAAGTGCTGCGCTTACACGAACCATACCATCATGTCCGAGGCCCTGGAGAAATGGCCCATTGAGCTGTTTTCACGTCTTCTTCCCCGCATCTACCAGATCGTGGAGGAGATTAACCGCCGCTTCTTAATCGAGGTGGAGAGACGTTATCCCGGCAATTACGAGAAGGTAAAGAAGATGGCTATCATCTTTGACGGCCAGGTAAAGATGGCCCATCTGGCGATTGTGGCCGGCTTCTCCGTCAACGGCGTGGCAAGACTCCACACAGAGATCTTAAAAAATCAGGAGCTGCGGGATTTCTACGAGATGATGCCGGAGAAGTTCAACAACAAAACAAACGGCATTACCCAGAGACGTTTCCTGCTTCACGGAAATCCGGAGCTGGCCGCCTGGGTGACAGATAAGATTGGAAGCGAGTGGATCACAGACCTGTCTAAGATTGGAAAACTGAAAATCTACGCGGACGATAAGAAATGCCAGCAGGAGTTTATGAACATCAAGTATCATAATAAGCTGCGCCTGGCAAAGTATATCAAGGAGCACAATGGAATCGACGTGGATCCGCGATCCATCTTCGACGTCCAGGTGAAAAGGCTTCACGAGTACAAGAGACAGCTGTTAAATATCCTTCATATTATGTATCTGTACAACCAGCTGAAGGACAATCCGAACATGGAGATGGTTCCGAGAACCTTTATCTTCGGAGCCAAGGCGGCGGCAGGCTATCAGATTGCCAAGAAGACCATCAAGCTGATTAACTCTGTTGCCAATGTGATCAACAACGACCGCTCCATCAATGGAAAAATCAAGGTTGTGTTTATCGAGGATTACCGCGTCTCCAACGCAGAGCTGATTTTTGCCGCGGCTGACGTCAGCGAGCAGATTTCTACTGCCAGCAAGGAGGCCTCCGGCACAGGAAATATGAAATTCATGTTAAACGGCGCGCTGACGCTGGGCACCATGGACGGAGCCAATGTGGAGATCGTGGAGGAGGTAGGACAGGAGAACGCCTTTATCTTCGGACTTTCCTCTGACGAGGTAATCAACTACGAGAACAACGGCGGCTACAATCCAGTGGAGATTTTCAACACGGATCAGGAGATCCGAAGAGTGCTGATGCAGTTAATCAACGGCTATTTTGCTCCGGAGAATCCAGAGTTGTTCAGAGATATCTATAACTCTCTCTTAAACACGAAAAACAGCTCAAAGGCCGACACATACTTTATTCTGAAGGATTTCCGCTCCTATGCAGAGGCTCAGAAGAGAGTGGAGGAGGCCTACAAGAACGAGGGCTGGTGGGCAAGAGCGGCTCTCTTAAATACAGCCAGCGCAGGCAAATTCTCCTCTGACAGAACCATTGAGGAGTATGTAAAGGATATCTGGCATCTGGAAAAGATCCAGGTAGAAATGTAGAAGATGTTTTAACAATATAAAAAGAAGGAACTATTTTACTTTAATGAAAAAGCAGAATAGTTCCTTTTTTGTTTCAAGAATAAAGCCTTTTCTGCAGTCATAAATTCTGAAGCCTTCACATAGACTGTTAGAGGCATAAATGGCAATGAATCAATAAAGGAGTGATGTCTCATGAAGCGGACGGCGGCCCTGTGTATAAGTCTTTTATTATTTCCCTATCTGTTTACCTTGGCATGGACAGGCAGGGCGGAGGGAATGATTCAAATGGAAAGCAGCGCCGCAGAGCAGAGGATGGTAATCCTGGATCGGGGAGGAAACGCCTATCCGGTTCCTGTGGAAGATTACATTATAGGAATGGCGGCTATGCAGATTCCGGCTGATTATGAGAAGGAAACGATAAAGGCTCAGATGATCATTGCCAGGACGTATCTTTACAGTCTGATGGGGGAGGAGAGCTCCATTCCGGAGTCTGCCATTGACGCGGATATTATGACAGAGAAGGAAATGCGAAAGGCATGGGGGAAAGAAAGCTTTCTGGACTGCTGCCAGACCTTTGCCGATGCGGCCAGGGAGACGCGGGGAACCGTTGCCGCCTTTGAGGGAACAGCGATTGCCCCGCTGTTTCACAGAATCAGTGCGGGGAAAACAAGAAAGGGGGACGCCCTGCATCCCTACCTGGCTTCTGCTGACTGCGGAAAGGATGTGGAGGCAGAGGGGTATTTGACGTCTGTGATCTTTACGCCGGAGGAATTCTGCCGGCGTCTGAACGAGATGGATCATTCGCTGCAGCTTACGCCCAAGGAAGCCTATCAAAGCCTTCAGATTGTGGAACGGGATGAATCGGGATATGTGATCCAGATGAAGGTGGGAGAACGAATTTACACAGGAGAGGAAATTCAGTATGCGCTGGGGCTGAAATCAGCGGCATTTTCCTTTGAGGAGATGGGGGAAAACATCCGCTGTCTTGTCCGCGGAGAAGGACACGGCTATGGCTTTGATCAATGGGGGGCCAATGAGAAGGCAAAAGAGGGGGCTGCGGCGGAGGAACTGCTGAAATATTATTATAAAAATATTGAACTGATTTCTGAATAAGCTGCCTCGGTTTGGTAAGAATATTACCGAGGTGATAAGCGTGAAAGAAAAAATGAACCAGTTGTTCAAGGATAAAATTCTCCTTGGAATGATGGTGCTAGGCCTGCTGACTATAGTTGCCGCAGCAGGCGCAGTCAGATTCAGACAGGGAAACGACAGGGTGGAGGAAAATCCATATCTGGAGGTTCCGGAGACAGGCGGATATATCGTAGAACAGAATCCGCATACAGAGGAGAAAACAGGAAAACAGGATGCAGAAGAGCAGAAAGAGGACATTAAGGTGGCGGGAAGCTCCGACGCCGAGTACTCCAGGGAGGACCGCCCCGATCCGAAGGATTTGGAGGGAGATGGGAAGGAAGACAGAGAAGCCGCGTCCAGGACAGGAGCGAAAGCTCTGGCTCTCGATTTCAAGGAGGCAGATAAGCTGGCCTGGCCTGTAACAGGAAATATTCTCCTGGATTACAGCATGGACGCGACCATCTATTTTCCCACGCTGGATCAGTATAAATGCAATCCGGCGCTTATTATTCAGAGCGACGTAAGCAGTCCTGTCCAGGCCCCGGCCAACGCAAGAGTCACGGAATGCGGGGCCAACGAGGAGATAGGCAATTACGTGGTCATGGATCTGGGAAATGAGTACACAGCCGTCTGCGGACAGCTGAAGGATGTAAAAGCCCTGGAAGGAGAGTACCTCTGCAAAGGAGATATTATCGGCTATGTGGCTGAGCCTACAAAATATTATGCCACAGAGGGAAACAACGTATTCTTTGAGCTAAAGCAGGGAGGACAGCCCGTAGACGCCCTGGACTACCTGGAATAGCAGAGGAAGAATAAAAGAAGAGGCTTTCAGAGGATTTTCTGATGGAGCAGAGGGAGAAGGTTTCAGCGCCTTAGATGGAGCGCAAAACTTCTCCCTCTCTCTTGTTTTATCCTTTTTTTACTATCCTTTTCTTACGGCGTTATGGTAAAACCGGAAATAATCCGGGCGGTGGCGAGACTGGGTGTACTCAAACAGAACGCCGCTGCTGTTGAAGGTCTGGCTGCTGACCACAGCGACGCAGTTGTAATCCAAAGCGTTCATTTTCAGATATTTCTCGTCAATTTCCGTCATTTTTTCTACCGTCATTACGCGTTTGCTGTTTACAATCGTCATGCGCAGCGTTTCTTCCAGATATTGATAAATCGATTGTTCCGCGATTTCCCTGGTCAGGCCGGGGGCCGCCTCCTTCAGAAAATAGTTGTGGTTGAGAATCAGCGGAATACCGTCTAAATAGTGGAGCCGCTGGATGTAGTAAACGTCAGACCCCGCCGGAAATCCCATAGCGCGGGACTGTTTTTCATTCACAGTCAATTCAGCAAAAAGAAGAACCTCTGTGAGCGGTGTGTGGCCGTTTCGCGCCGCAGATTCCCGGAAGCTCTCGATTTCACCGATAGTAAAGGAGGTCTGTTCCGCCGGCTGGTAGATGTTGCGCACGCCCTTGCCCTGCAAGGTCTGTACATAGCCGTCAGTGACCAGAAGGCCCACAGCGCGGCGGAGCGTGTTGCGGGAGCAGCCGTAGATCTGCACCAGAGTATGTTCCGGAGGCAGAAACTCCTGGTAGGCAAAGGTGTTCGTCTCAATTTTCTCTTTCAAGTCCCTGTAAATATTTTCATATCTTGCTTTTGGCATACGGTTACCTCCATTACAGTTTATTATAGGAAGCTGCCAGGAGAAAGTCAACCGCTTGTTTAAACAAATATCGGGAAGGAGGGTTGACATGTTCAAACAAGTTTTGTTGCTGTGGAGGAATAAGAGATGGGAAAATATGCAGAGGACGCCCGCCAGCTGCTGCGCCTGGTGGGAGGAAAGGAGAACATCGCGGCAGTTTCACATTGTATGACGAGAATGCGTTTTGCGCTGGCAGATCCGGAGAAAGCCGATGTGAAAGCCATAGAGGCGCTGAAATCGGTCAAAGGAAGCTTTACGCAGTCTGGACAGTTTCAGGTGATTATCGGAAACACGGTCGCTGACTTTTACAACGAATTTGTCAAAACGGCTGGATTGAGGGGGTATCCAAAGACGCGGTCAAGAACGTGGCAAAGAAGAACCAGAATCTCCTGCAGAGATTCATTGCGGCGATGGCGGAGATTTTCGCGCCGCTGCTCTCGGCTATCATTACAGGCGGCCTGATTCTGGGCTTCCGCAATTGTATCGACAGTCTGTATCTCTTTGAGAACGGGACAAAGACGCTCTGTGATTTAAGCCAGTTCTGGGCAGGGATTGACAGCTTTCTCTGGCTGATAGGGGAGGCCATTTTCCACATGCTCCCCGTAGGCATCTGCTGGTCTGTGACAAAGAAGATGGGAACGACTCAGATGCTTGGCATTGTGCTGGGACTGACGCTGGTATCAGGACAGCTTTTAAACGCCTATGCAGTAGCCGGAACGGCGGCGGCCGATATTCCTAAATGGAATTTCGGAGCTTTTCAGATTAACATGATCGGTTATCAGGGGCAGGTGCTTCCGGCGATCTTAGCGGCGTTTACTCTGGTTTATCTGGAAAAGTTTTTCAGGAAAATTACGCCTCAGGTGGTTTCCATGATCGTCGTTCCGTTTTTCAGCCTGCTTTTATCTGTTATGGCCGCTCACTTTGTGCTGGGCCCCATTGGCTGGAAGATTGGCGAAGCCGTTTCTTCCCTTGTATTTTCCGGAATTATAGGAAGCTTTAAAATTGTATTTGCCGCTGTGTTCGGCGTTTCCTACGCGCCTCTTGTGATTACGGGGCTTCACCACATGTCCAACGCCATCGACCTGTAGCTGATTGCAGATTACGGCGGAACCATGCTGTGGCCTGCGTGGCCATGGGAGTGACTGCAAACGCCATCGGCGTAGGAGGCATTCCAGGGATTCTGTCCATTCAGCCGCCCTATATGGCGTCCTTTGCAGTCTGCATGGCAATTGCAGCGGCAGCACCCTTCCTTCTGACGGTGGCTGCAGGAAAAAGAACGATGGGGAAACCGCAGGCGGAGCAGAAGGAGGAAAGCGCAGAGGTTTCCGGAGAAGAAAACGCGCCTGCAAAAGCGGAAAGCTCCAGGCCGGATCCAGAGGAAACAGAAGAGAAAAAGGGCATCTTCACTGCATTTTTATCTGGGAAAGCGATTTCCTTAGAAGAAGTGGGAGACGGAGTGTTCTCATCAGGAATGATGGGAGAAGGCATGGCGATTCTTCCGGATAGCGATATTTTGTGCTCCCCTGTAGACGTGGAGATTGCCGTGTTAATGCAGGATTCTCGCCATGCCTGCGGCCTGCGCCTTTCAAACGGCATGGAACTTGTGCTTCACATTGGTATCGACACCGTCAGCATGAACGGAGACGGTTTCGAATATCTGGTAAAAGAAGGGCAGAAGGTCGGCGCAGGAACTCCGCTGATCAAATTTGACAGAGCGAAGATTAAGGCTGCCGGCCATCCTGACGTGACGATCTGCGTAATTCCTAATAAGGGAAGCGCGGCAGAAATCCAGTTCCATACAGGAATGGATGTAAAGGCGAATGAGACAGTTGTGGCAGAATTCCGGTAAATGATGAAAAAATGGAACATAACAAAAAAGATAAAAGGATAAGAGAAGGACAGGAGACAGACATGGCAGATTACAGAAAGATCAATCCAGACTTTGGAACCATGGAGGATTTAGAACTCTTAATTAAAGAAAGCCAGAAGCGCGGTATGGGGCTTATGCTTGATATGGTGTTTAACCATACTTCCACAGAACACGAATGGTTTCAGAAGGCCCTGGCAGGAGATAAGAAATATCAGAATTACTATCTGTTCAGGGACGGAAGCGCGGATTAGCCGCCTACGAACTGGCAGTCGAAATTCGGCGGCTCTGCATGGGAGTATGTGCCTCATCTGAAACAATGGTATCTCCATTTATATGATGTGACGCAGGCTGATTTAAACTGGGATAATCCTGAGGTGCGCGAAGAGCTGAAGAAAATCCTGCGGTTCTGGAAGGAAAAGGGGATCCGGGCCTTTCGATTTGACGTGATCAATCTGGTTTCCAAGCCGGAGCGGATGGAAGATGATTCAGAGGGAGACGGCCGCAGATTTTATACAGACGGCCCCCATATCCACGAATACCTGAAAGAGCTGGTGTGCAGCGCAGGAATAGAAGATTTTGTGACAGTGGGAGAAATGTCCTCCACTTCCCTTGAGCACTGTATCAGATATTCCTCCCCGAAGGAAAAGGAGCTGTCCATGTGCTTTAACTTTCATCATTTGAAGGTAGATTACAAGGACGGAGACAAGTGGACGCTGGCTGTTCCTGATTATAAAAAGCTGAAGGAGCTGTTTATGCAGTGGCAGCTAGGTATGCAGGCAGGAGGCGGCTGGAATGCCCTCTTCTGGTGCAATCACGATCAGCCCCACATTGTAAGCCGGATGGGAGACGAAGGGGACTATTGGAAGGAGTCGGCCAAGATGCTGGCAGGCATGATCCACTTGATGAGGGGAACCCCTTACATTTACCAGGGAGAGGAGATTGGAATGCTGAATGCCCACTATTCTTCTATTGGCCAGTACCGGGATGTGGAGAGCCTGAATTACTATCAGATCCTGCTGGGGAAGGGCAGGACGGAGGAGGAAGCGCTCCGGATTCTGGCGGCCCGTTCCAGGGATAACGGAAGAACTCCTATGCAGTGGAACAGCGGGACATATGGAGGGTTTTCAGAGGCAGAGCCGTGGCTTTCCCTGTCCGGCGCATTCAGGGAGGAGATTACGGCAGAGTTTCAGAAAGAGGATCCCGATTCCATTCTGTCCTTCTATAAAATGCTCATTTCTCTGAGAAAGAAACGTCCGGTAATTGCAGAGGGAACCATTTCCTTCCTGGAGACGGGAAACGACATGACGCTTGCTTACGAAAGAGAGCTGGGATCAGATAAAATAGCTGTGTTCTGCAATCTGGGAAAGGAAGAGCAGACCGTGCTCATTGGAAAAGAGTGGATAGACGGAAAACTGCTGCTTGAAAATTACAGGGAGCGGCAGAAGGCTCCGGAATCGGAAGTTTTTGTGATGAAACCATACGAATTGACAGTTCTTGAAAAATAATAACGGGAAAAATTCTCTCCTTCTTTTGTTTTACAGTTGACATCTTACCTGGAAAAAGTTAAGATCATAGGAGGATAAAAGAAGGGACGTGAACGACAGGATGAACCAGGAAGTTCTTAAGAAAAATTTTGAAAGGCACGAATTTGAGACCTCCTTTTTCGAGACCAGGGAACAGGCGGTAAATTATCTTCAGGCTCAGATCAAAGGGCGGAAGGTGGCCTTCGGCGGTTCTGTCACCCTGCAGGAGATGGGCCTTTTCGACGCTCTTTCAAAGGAAAACGAGGTGATCTGGCACTGGAATGAGCCGGGAGCACAGACGCTTGCCAGGGCCAGAGAGGCGCAGATCTACATAACCAGCGCCAACGGCGTGTCAGAGACAGGAGAGCTGGTGAATATTGACGGGACGGGAAACCGTGTTGCCCAGACTCTGTGCGGGCCTGAAAAGGTTTACTTTGTGGTGGGGAAGAATAAGATAGAGAAGGACTTGAGTTCCGCCCTGTCCAGGGCCAGAAATGTGGCCGCCCCGCTGAACGCCAAAAGGCTTAAGACCGATACTCCCTGTAGCAAAACGGGAGAGAAGTGCTTTGACTGCGGCAGCGAAGCCCGCATCTGCCGCGCCACAGTTATTTTAGAGCGCCCGACCCGCGGCATGAAAGCGGAGATTGTATTTGTGAATGAGGCTCTGGGATACTAGCGCATATTTTGATGCAGGAAGCGTCCTGCAGAACTGGAAGAAGGAGAGAATTACAGAATGAATATTTTATTTTTCTTAACGCCTAAAAGCGATGTGGCTTTAATCTATGAGGACGATACTCTGGATGAGGCTCTCGAGAAGATGGAGAGCTATAAGTATGCGGCCATGCCGATTATCAGCCGCCAGGGACGGTATGTGGGAACCATTACAGAGGGAGATTTGCTTTGGGGCATTAAGAATAAGTATGACTTTACATTTAAGGGGCTGGATCGGGTCCAGGTGACAGAGGTTTCCAGAAGACTTGACAATCAGCCGGTGTTTGCAGATTCCGACATGGAGGATCTGCTGGATAAAGCCATGAACCAGAACTTTGTTCCTGTATTAGACGATCAGAAAAACTTTATCGGAATCGTTACGAGAAAGGATATTATAAAATACCTGAGCAGCCAGCTTAAGAAAAAAGAAAAAGAGGCAAAGGCCTGATAAAGAGAAGAGGAGCAGTTTTCCTGCGGCTTTAAGCGGAGCCGGGAAAGCTGCTCCTCTATTTGCTTTATGCGCTTCTAAAATCTCTTCCATGTATCTTTTACGAAGAGCAGAAGAAGCGGGAACAGTTCAAGTCTTCCTGCCAGCATATCAAAAATCAGCACACATTTGGCAGGATCAGAAAACAGGCCGAAGTTTTGAGACGGTCCCACTAATTCCAGGCCTGGGCCGATATTGTTCAGCGTAGCGGCCACAGCAGTAAAGTTTGTGATTAAATCATGGTTGTCAAAGCCTACCAGCAGGATAGAAAAGGCGAAGACAAGCACATAGGCAGTCATAAATACATTGATGGATCGGACTACCTCATGTTCCACAACCTTTCCATCCATGGATATCTTGCGTACTCCCTTGGGATGAAGAAACAGGTGGAGCTCTTTATTGACCGTTTTCAGAAGGATCACGAAGCGGGATACCTTAATTCCGCCTCCCGTACTTCCGGCGCAGGCGCCTACAAACATCAGCATGACGAGAATCGTCCGGGAAACCTGGGGCCAGATGTTAAAATCTGTGGTGGCAAAGCCGGTAGTAGTAATGATAGAACCTACCTGGAAGGCCGCCTGCTGAAACGCCTCCATGATGGACGGATACAGCCCCCGGATATTAAAGGTAATGATGGAGATGGTAATGGCAATAATAGCCAGGTAGCAGCGCACCTCCTCATTTTTCATGGCCTTTTTCGGTTTCCGCATCAGAAGCAGAAAGTAAAAATTAAAGTTGATTCCAAACAGAATCATAAATACAGTTACTACATTCTGCAGATAGGGCGAATAGCTGGCCATACTGTCATTTTTAATGCCAAAGCCGCCGGTTCCCGCCGTTCCAAAGGTAGTAGTCAGCGCATCAAAGAGCGGCATATTTCCAGCCAGCAGGAGCAAAACCTCCAGGATTGTCATAGCCACATAAATGGAGTATAAAATTTTAGCGGTAGACTGGATTTTCGGAACCAGCTTTTCCACAGACGGTCCTGGACTTTCCGCCTTCATCAGATTCATATGGTAGCCGCCTGTCAGGGGCAGAAGGCTTAAAATAAAGACAAGAACGCCCATGCCTCCGATCCAGTGCGTAAAGCTTCTCCAAAATAAAATACAGCGGGGCAGAGCTTCCACATCGCTTAAAATGCTGGCTCCTGTTGTGGTAAACCCGGAAACCGTTTCAAACAGAGCGTCCACCGGATTTGTGATGGATCCGCTGAACAGGAAAGGGAGAGAGCCCATAACGCTCAGCACAATCCAGCTGAGAGAAACAGAAACAAACCCCTCTTTTGTGTAAAAAACCATGTTTTTGGGCTTTCTCACTGTCAGGGGAACGCCGAACAGAAAGCAGAGCGCCATAGCTGCGGCAAAGGAAAAACCGGCAGTTTCCTGATAGATGACAGCCGTTAGGCAGGGAAGCAGCATCAGGAAGCCTTCACAATTCAAAATCCACCCGATTACATAGGCGATCATTGCATAATTCACAGCTCTACCTCCCTAGTGTTCCAGAATATCCAGGATATTCTGCTGTCCCCGCTCCAGCGTGACTACAATGACAGAATCGCCTACCTGAATGGAATCGTGGCCTCTTGGAATCAGCACCTGTTCCCCCCTGCGGATGCAGCAGATCAGGTGGCCGGGCCGTATTTTAAGCTCGGAAAGGGGGATATCAGTCACTGGGCAGGTATCCAAAATAGAAAATTCCAGAGCTTCCACCCGGTTGTCCAGCAGGCGGTACAGGGTTTCAATCGTATTGACGGCAGAATGGCGCATACTGCGGACATGCTGGATAATGTAGTCTGTTGTCAAATATTTAGGATAGATGACGCTGCCGATGTCCAGACCTTCAATGATATCGTCAAAGGCCAGACGATTGACCTTGGAAATAAGCTTTGCTTTTGAATTTTTTTTGGCAAAGAGAGCCAGAAGAATATTTTCTTCATCCAGATTCGTCAGGGTGACGAATGCCTCCGCCCGTCCAAGCCCTTCTTCCATCAGAAGATGGCGGTCCGTGCCGTCTCCATGGATAATGGTCGCTCCTGGCAGCAGGCTGCTGAGGGCCTCGCAGCGCTCCAGGCTGTTTTCCACAATCCTTACCCGGATGCCGTTTTTGAGAAGCTGTTTAGCCAAGTAATAGCCGATCGTTCCGCCTCCGACAATCATTACAGATTGTATTGGCTTGACAGGAAGGGAAAAATGCTTAAAAAAGCGGTGTACCTGCTCTTTTGAGGCTACAAATGAAATAGCGTCATCTTTGCGCAGGATGAAATTTCCATCGGGAATATAAACCGTATCATTCCGCTCCACAGCGCACACGAGAACGTCGCTGCCGGATCGAGAGGGGAGTTCCATAACCGGAACGCCGTCAAGGGGAACCTGGCTGTCTACCTTCAGCTTTACGAGATAAATTCTGCCGTTTGCAAATGTGTCGATTTTGCTGGCGGCAGGGAAGCGCAGCAGCTTTTCAATTTCCCGGGCAGTAGTCAGCTCCGGATTAATGATCATAGAAACACCCATTTGGGCTTTAATAAAATCAATCTCCTGGCTGTACATGGGATTTCTGACTCTGGCGACAGTCTGGCAGTGTCCAGCCTTTCTGGCAATCAGACAGCAGAGCAGATTCAGTTCATCGGAACCGGTGACAGAAATAAGAATGTCAGCCTGCGCAATCCCAGCTTCCAAAAGAGTTGTGATGCCTGCTCCATTTCCGCTGATTCCCATTACGTCTAAATCCTCTGTAATAGTCTGAATCTTTTTGGGATTCGTGTCAATAACAGTGATGTTATGGTTTTCAGAAACCAGCTGCTCTGTCAGGGCGCGCCCAACCTTTCCGCAGCCAATAATAATAATTTTCATAAAACAGTTACTCCATTCCGACAGTTTAGCTTCTGTACTTTAATATCCACAGGGCGCCTGAAATGACTGATTTGCCAGACAGAGCGCTCCTGAGACGGATCTTATGGCTATTATAGCAAAAGGGCAGGACAAAATAAAGATAAGATAACGATAAAATTAAGATAGAATAAAAATAAAAGAGATAAGATTAACAAAAAGTAAAGAAAAGACGGAAAACAATAGGGTCATAACAAGAAAAAGAGCGGTAAAAGAGGAGGAGCCGGACAGATATCTGCCCGGCTTATTATGAAAAAAATATTACTGTCTCTCTCGAGAAGTATTTGGTTTCTATGGTTATTAGTATAGACAGAGTTTGTGTACCGAATTTGGAGAAATTGTAAACAATATTTGAACAGAACGTAAGTAATTTATGAATAGGATTGGGCTCACAGAGACGGCGGAAGCCGCCGCAGGATAGATTCCTGCAGCGGTTCTGCCTGGCGGCTGAAAGGATGCCGGAGGACTCGGCCGCCTGGACAAAGGGCTATGAGCTGCATCCGCATCCGGTGGAGGAGCCGTTTCCATTCAGAGGCATAATGCAGTTTGCAATTCCGGCTTCATAGCCGTTCTGATAGCCAGCCTGGCAGCCGGCGGCATAGCCGTCGTTGTAACCGTTTCGATAGCTGGCGTTTCCAGAGGAGCAGCAGGAGTTAGATGCAGTATTTCCACAGCAGGAACCAGAGGCATTGGCATCGTCATAGCAGGTTGTGTAGCACCGGCAGCATCTTCTCTGACATCCACAGTTATTATATCTTCTAAAACAACACATATAAAAATCTCCTTGATTAATTATTATTTATAATATATGGTATGTACATCGGGACAATAGGTTCCGAAAAATGCGGAGATTTTACAGGAGGAATTATGTTTCAAACAGATGCCATTGTTCAATTGGAGAATGGAACCTGGTCGTGCAGAACCCAGTGCTGCAGTGTCCATACGGCAGAAGAAGCCAGGTCAGGATTTATTGGGCCTGTCCGTCAGATCAGCATGTTTGCGGACCTGTATCGTGAGGGAAAGGAAATTGTACTGGAGGGACCAGACAGAGAGACAGTAGAAAAGCTGGCGGATATTCTGAATCATTCGGCAGAAGAGCTGCTGGAAAAATAAAAGAAGAGTGAAGAAAGAGGGAGAGAAGCCCTGAAGAAAAAGAAAGTTTTTCTGAATTCAGCCAGAAAAGCTTTCTTTTTCGTACTCGTTACAGCTGCAAACGAGAGATTTCAGGGATTTTTATAAGGCGGGAGCGATCCGGCTATTTCACACGATCAAATTCAGGATTAAAGGCATAAAAATTTTTCCTGTCCAGATGATCCTGCAGATTTCTTAAGGCTTCGCCGAATCTTTGGTAGTGGACGATTTCGCGTTCCCGTAAGTATCGAATCGGATCGCAGACGTCAGGGTCCTTTACAACACGGAGGATGTTGTCATAGGTAGAGCGTGCTTTCTGTTCCGCAGCAAGATCCTCCGTTAAATCTGTGATGGCGTCGCCTTTTACCTGGAATTCGCAGGCGTTAAAGGGGACGCCTCCGGCTGCCTGCGGCCAGATTCCTGTGGTATGATCGATGTAGTAGGGGCCGAAGCCAGACTCCTCGATCTGATCCGGAGTCAGATTTTTTGTAAGCTGACAGACAATAGCAGCCACAATCTCCATATGGGCCAGCTCTTCTGTGCCAATATCGGTCAGAAGTCCCTTTCCCTCTGCGTAGGGCATGGTGTAACGCTGGGAAAGATAGCGCATGGAAGCGCCGATTTCGCCGTCAGGCCCACTGTATGTCAGTAACAGATTAGTCTCGGAAACCTTGATTTTACAAGAGATTACGATATGTAATAGTGAAATTCGAACCGATCCGCTTTTCGGTCAAATACAATGAATTTTAAAATGCTGCGAAGAGCCGTCCCCTTCGTTTCAAAGTCCACATCAGGGGAGCAGAGGAGATCGTGGACTGTTTTGACACGTTCCAGAAGCTCTTCAAGCGATGGGGCAGGAGAGCAGTCTGCTGGTTCCAGGGAAGCAAGCTCTGCCTCTAGCTCCGCGCGTTCCTTTAAGAGCTGTTCCTTTCGTGTCTTATACTCTTCTAATGAGTCGATGCCGTTTTCGTAGGCGGACCGGATACGTTCTTCTTTCAGCGCCAGGCGTTCCAGCTTCACTTCGATGGCTGCCTTTTGGCTGGAATCCTGTTCAGAGGCGGGCCTGGGAATTCTGTCATACTCAAAGTTTCCCGTTTCCAGAATCTTTTCCAGGGAACGGATTACGACTTGCTCTGCCTTGGCTACGGTCACAGAACAGGATTCCTTGTGGAGGCCTTTGGCATATTTCCAGCAGGCAAAGACGGCATCCGGACGGCTTTTGCCTCCGCCGTTGTAGGACATGGTCGCCCCGCAGACAGAGCATTTCAAAAGTCCGGAGAGCCAGTGCCTGCATGTGGATATGCTGCGGCGCTTCACGGGGCGGAATTCCTGTTTCAGCCGCTCCTGGCAGATATCGTACAAATCGGTGACGGAGCGGCGTGTCTCATGGCTTCCCTGGAAGGAGATGCCGTTCCAGTTTACTATGCCATTATAAAAAGGATTTGTAAGGATTCTGGTGACCGTTCTCTGTTCGAATGGATTTCCCCGCTTTGCCGTTTTTCCCTGAGCGTTCAGGCGCCGGGCGATGGCAGTCCTGTCCAGATTTTCCAGAGCATACATCCGGAAAATATCTTCTACAATTTTATATTCGTCTTCCATGATAACGAAAGGCTTTCCATTTCCTACGGCAGCATAGCCAAGACAGGGAACAATCTGATATCCCTTTAGTTCCGCCTTTTTCGTCATGCCGCGTTTTACCTCAACGCCCAGATTGTAGGAATAGAACTCATCCTGCCATTCAATAATCATTTCAATCAGCCGGCCGTACATGCCTTCCATGATAGGCTCTGACACGCTGACCACATCGATTCCCAGTTTTTTCCTGAGCATCCCCTTGTAAAAGGTGCTTTCGTCCTGGTTCCTGGCAAACCGGGAAAATTTCCAGACGAGAATGCAGTCAAAGGGTTTAGGTTTTACCTTCGCTGTGGAAATCATCCGCTGGAACTCTGGCCGGTTTTCGGCTTTTTTGCCGCTTCGGCCTTCCTGCTCCATGAAAATGTAATCAGGCGACAGAACAATGTCGTTTGCCGCGGCATATTTTTTGATTTCATCCAGCTGGGAGTCAGGGCTCAGATCCAGCTGGTCATCCGTGCTGACACGGATATAAGCAGCTCCTATCAGCATGATATCATCTCCTTCATGTAGTGACAATCTATGTGATTTTGGGTGCAAAAATAACGCCCCTTGTCAGGATGCTCTGGAAATGATATAATTCAGGTGTTCAAGCTGATTGTATCTTCCGGAGCGCCCGGTAAGAGAAAATCTATGGAAAAGCCGTTCCTGGTTGCCGCCAGGGGCGGTTTTTATTATGAGTGTTTTGGAAGTTCTGGCAAATCATCAATTACTTCTGCATTGTGTTCAAGGGTTTTTCGATGTTTATCAAATAGTTCATACTGTTTTTTTGCAAAATCATCAGCTTCTTCTCTGGTAACAGTACCGTTTGTACTGAGTACCGTTCTTCCCATGAATTGCAGGAATACATTAAGACGTTGCTCCCAATCACTCATATGCATAGGTATGTGCTGACGGGCCTGGTCTTCTGCATAATCCAAATACATTGTTACAATGCGGTTTAAATTGTCGATTTCCTCTTTGTTTAAGTAATTTTTAGCAATAGTAACATCCGATTTTCTTACTTTGCTTCCTTTAAAAGAAGTTAATCCCATATTGTCTTTTGAGGAATTTGCGCGTTCTACTATTAGTTCTGGGGCAGTATGGCCATGAACAGAATAATGAAGCTTATTTTGAACAGTTTTAAAAAATTTGTCAGCCTGTTCACTTTTGGGATCATAATCTATAGAAGTAGCGAATATATCTCGCACCTTTAAATAGACTCGTTTTTCACTGGCACGGATATCTCGAATACGTTCTAATAATTCATCAAAATAATCGGCTCCAAACTGTTTGGGGTTTTTTAAACGTTCATCATTGAGCGCAAATCCTTTTTTCATGTATTCAGACAGAACGGAAGATGCCCAATTTCTAAAATGCATACCGATATTATTTCTAACACGATAACCGATAGCCAGAATTAGAGAAAGATTGTATACTTTAATGGTCCTTTGAACACTGCGAATACCTTCATTTTGAACTTGTAAATAATTCTTACAAGTTGAATTTTCATCTAATTCACCATCACCATAAATATTCTTTATATGTGTTGTAATATTTTGAGGCGTTGTTTGGTATAGTTCAGCAATACTCTTCTGGGACATCCAGATAGTTTCATCGTTAAAGTATGCATCAATTTTTGTATCTCCTTTTTCTGTTTGATATATCAATATATTTCCAGTATTTTCTAGCATAAACTCTCCTTTGCTTTATCCCGGCAATTTCATGTTCCTATTTATATGATTAGGTGGGCATTGTTCCGAAGCAGGTGCTTGAAGTATTCCATCTCCAGAGCTGAGTAACCTGATATATTTTCCCAAGTATAATCAGGAAGATAGCAGGTAACATCTCGAAAACTGCCGTTATCATCTGGGGACTAAAAATATACTTTAACACGCCCGTCAGGTTTCATTTCAGAATGGGTAAGTGGCTCCCCTGCAGCAGGGGCTATTCTAAAAGCCCCGCTATACAGATGGAGAGCTGCTTCTGATAAATTTCCGCTTTCAGCTCCGCCGAAAAAGGTACGATAACAGGTGCGCTGTCTTCCTCGAAATAGTATTTTGTTGTGCATTCCTTGACCGGATCTACAATCCAGTATTCCCGGACGCCGGCGTCCATGTAAAGTCCGGCTTTCCACACATAGTCCATTTTCCGACTGGAAGGAGATACGATTTCTACAATCAGTTCCGGAGCTCCGGAGCAGCCACGGTCTGTTAGCTTGGCCTTATCGCAGATAACGGAAATATCCGGCTCCACCCAGTTCTTATCCTCTGCATCCAGATTGACGGCGAAGGGAGAGGGGTAGACCTCGCAGTTTCCTTTTTGCGAAACAATGTAGTTATCAATTTGTTTGGAAAGCTGAAAACACAATTTTTGATGAATCCGGCTGGGCGGAGCCATCGCATAAAACTGGCCGTTAATCAGTTCGGCCCGTTCGCCTTCTGGAAGATTCCAGTAATCGTCAGATGTATAGAGTTCTTTTTTGAGTAACATGGGAACCTCCTTTTAACTATATGGCATATTAACAGTAAATTTTAATAATAAAACAGGTAGAGTGGAACTCACACATCTCTTTTAAAACCACAAGGGCGTGACGGCTGCCTGCTCCGTCCTCTGTTTTATTCTACTCACATTTGACAAATAAATTTCTATGACATATAATATACTTAACAAGACAGCCGACAGGTAGGTGCACACTACCCGTCCCGGCGAATCAAAGATCTAAAAAATAGTCGTCTCCTCGGCCAAGAGCAGGACGGCTATTTTTTATGCGTATATGTCAGTATCGCAACGATCAGTAATGCTACAGATACAATTAACTGCAATTCCTCATATGTACTCATAAAGCATCTCCTCCTTCCGCAAGACTCGGAACGGATAGAGAGCTGCCGCCTGTTCGGCTGCCCTGGTAAGTATATTATATTGTCAGTTCACATCCATTTTTACTTTAAAGATGCTTAAAGGTCATCTGGAATCTGTTTTTTGTAGTGATCCACATAGGATTGAATTTTCTTTATGAACTCCCAAGGCCGTTCGTCATCATCATTATGGGAGATCCTCATAATCTCTAAATCACAAGTAGTATTAACACTCATACGAAGTCCAGTGATCCATTCTAAATATGTGTAGTCAGAATCAGGCCGTTTCATTTCTTCTTACCTTCCTTCTATGTCATCGTTTATTTCCACAAATGGATACAGATAGCCACATCTACCACTTTCTGCGACTTTCAACAACTTTTCCAATAATTCGCACAGGTTTTTCAGCGACATCCTTATTTGAGAAAAACATAGGAGCATAGTTATTATTAAGGGATACCAGACTAATCCCTTCTGCATATTTAATAAGCCTTTTACAGGTAGCATCGCCTCCGTTTACCATAGCAATGACAATTTCACCAGACTCTGCATCATTTTGCTGACGGACAATAACGGTATCGCCTTTGTGGATATCTGGTTCCATGCTATCTCCATCGATGAGCAGACCAAAAAATTCTCCCGTAGAGGCTAAGGATTCGGATATTTCTTCTGTATCTATAATATCCTCTACCGCTTCGATTGGAATACCAGCGGCTACACGGCCCAGGACATTGATAGTGACACCTCTTTTTTTCTCTTTTGTTCCATTATTTATAGGAGCGATATTATTCTCCCATCCCATAAGATAGGAAGGAGATACATTCCCTATTTTGGCGGCAGCTTCTATCTTATCAGACGGTATGTTTGTAATAATATTATTTTCATATTTATATAGAGACTGTTTGGAGACGTTGATTTTTGTAGCAAAATCTACCTGGCTCATTCCTAAACGCTCTCTGAGTTCTTTTATTCGTTCTCCTATTGTCAATGCAATCCCTCCTTTCATAGTAACTTAATAGTAGCACAAAAATGTTATAAAAGCAATAAAAAATATCTTGACAAGTTACGAAAATGTGATAAGATAATAGTAACTTACAAAGTTACAAGGGAGGTGAGAATAGTGATTCGCACAGATGAACTTCGAGGTCTCATTGCAAAGAATGGGTATACTCAGTCTGCGATTGCGGCCAAAATTGGTATTACACCAAAGACTTTTTATGAAAAAATGAAAAATGGCGTATTTGGAAGTGATGAAATACAGATCATGATTGATGAATTGAATATCGAAGATCCAGTAGCAATTTTTTTTGCCAAAGAGTAACTTATAAAGATACTACAAAAAACAGATACCATATGGAGATGCTGAAGGCGAGGACAGAAAAGGGAAATAATTTCAGCTCGCCTTGAACAGTACAAAGCGAGCTGGATAAGGTTAAAGCTCATAGTATGTAGTGATTTTTTGAGTTTCGAATTCCGGAGATTTTTCTCTTAATTCGTAGGCTAGGCGATACATGTGTTTGCACGGTTTGCGTCTTCTCTGGAAATCTGGGCAAGTGCAAGATGCTAAGGACGTCATATATCTTCCTCCAGTTCCATGAACTGTAGCACATGCGGTGCTGGGATTTACAGAGGACAAAGAAATTCTTCTGTCATAGGAACGGCATTGCCGTTGTATTTGTTCCGACAAACCATGAACAGATTTCCATTGTTCCCAAGAGGAGAAGGTTTTTTGAGGGAGCTGCTCAGATAAAAAGTCGCTGGCAAGAGAAAAGGCTTGGATATTTTGAAGCTTTCTTTTGTCTGGGCAGTTGTGTGTACGCATATATTTTATGTGTGCATAGGACATAGAGCGTATAGTGTCTATCAAGTCCGACTTATCTATATATTTTTGAGCGAAAGCATCAAAAACAGCTTTGTGGGATGAATACGCTGGAGCTGTTATAGGCCATACACCATGAATTGCACAATATACAAAATAGCAGAAAAAGGAAAGACATATTTCATTAGAAGATGATGCGAAAACAGCACAAATTCCATTTTCAGTAGAATCATATAGAGATACCTGAGTCCCATTTTCACCAGCGAGTGTATATAGTTCAGGAGAAATATAATCACCCTCAAATTCGTTTAAGCATCTCGAAATTAACACTTTCATATCAGCGAGAGAGGGGGAAGAAGGGATCGGAATATCTAAATCTTTAGCGTATTCTATTTGAGCTTCGGAAGCTGGACGTTCAAAAGATGATTGCTCATCAATAAAAAGAGTGTAGGGTGGTAGCAAATAAGTTTCTGACCCTACTACGTCTGCTGGTGTTCCTTCTCTGGCAGCTCTCAGCGTGGTTTTTTGTCGATTAGTTGCAGGATTCTTACCTTTTACTTTATATGTATGAATCCGAGGATAATTTTTGGTATCCGGATAAATAAATGGATTATTTTTTTTAGAGGTTTTGTCATTCGAAAAGTGTTCCTCTATTTGAAGCGAGGAAGGAGTAGAACTAAAATTTTCATTCGAAGAATGTGAAGAATGTCTATCGTCCTCACTAATACTGGCCAGAAAAAAAACTAGACAAAACATTGCTAAAATCACAATTAAAATAAACATATATTCCTCCTATACATAAGTGTATAGCCTAGTAGGCTTATAAAAAGAGTATATAGTGCGTGGAGGAATAAATCAACCAGTAGGGAGGTAAGAAAAATACAATATTTCAACTTGTACAACCCGTCTTGCATAAAATTTAGCAGAGAAGGAGGAGAACAGCATGAAAGAAGCAACCATTACAAATTGTATTGATATTCATGGAAAAGAGTACAAGATGGAGGAACTGTCAGAGGAGAAAAGAAAGCAGATAGCCATGCTGCTGTCGGATCGCTTTATGGAGATGGCAGGATACAGAAGAAAGGTGTGTGACGAATGAGAAAGAGAGATACAGTCCCGGAGCACCCGCTCCGGGCAGCTGAAAGAAAAAACGCTGCGCTGAAAGACGAAGTGAGGTTTCTTCACGAGGCTCTGTTCTTTACGGAGGTTTTGGCAGCAGGCTTTTTCGGGGCATTCCTGGCCGTTCTGGCTTCGGCCGGGTGGCTGTAGTGGATTGCAGGGATTGCCGGTACAGGAACCAGTGTCTGGAGTACAGCAGGATGTACCCGTGTAGGGACTGGAATAAGAAAGGAGGGAAAAAGAGTGAACAAGCGTATCGTAAAGAAAGTAGAGAAGAGGCGTAGAGATAAGATCCACGAGCTGTTAGACCTGACGTTGGATATTAACTCCATAATGCCGCGGAAACAGGAGGAAACAGGGAACAAGCCGACAGCCTTTTTTAATTTTTCGGGGCATTGCGGGATTTTATCTGTACAGGTTTATGACGAAGGATGGAAGACAGGAATTGGCGCTTCCAAAGAACTTTGGATACATACCCATTGCACAGATGAGCTGAATGAAGCTATTAGACAGATGAAGCAGCAGCTATGTGCAACAAAGTAGAAAAGGCCCGCCGGTTGCCGCCGGACAGGCCCATGAGAAAAATATTATCAAGTAAATTGTAAACCAAAGTAAAAGGAAATGCAAGTTATATACGGAGAAAAGAAATGCAGTGTATTGGAAGACTCAGAACCTGCTTCCGGGAGCCTGGTGGGAAACAGGTCATAGTGATTGAAACCGACGATCCGGTGCTCGCACAGGCGGACGCAGTCCACGGAAAGCGTCTTGCGGTTACATTAAAACCCTACCGTCCTCCCAGAAGTCTAAACGCAAATGCCTATGCCTGGGGACTGATATCAAGACTGGCAGCTACAATGTCCACCAAAGAGCAGGCGTGGACAAAGAACGAGATGTATCAGGAGATGTTATCCCGCTACGGAGAGGCAGAGCTGGATGAGAGCGGGAACCCGAAGCACTTCCTGGCCAAAGTAGAGATAGATCCGGCTAAGTTCGGCGCTGCCTGCCGGCCGATAGGAGTCGTGTGGCAGGATGGAGAGCGCTATGTGGCCTATGAATCAATCAAAGGGAGCAGTCAGTATGACAGTGCAGAGATGTCCCGGTTTCTGGATGGCATTATTTCAGAATGCCGGGAGCAGGGAATCGACACAATATCAGAAGCGGAACTTAACAGACTTAAGAGGAGCTGGAGATGATAAAAAAGAGCGTATTGGTGGACGATATGGAACATTGCGTAGTTACAGGCAGTTCCAGGGTAGAGATCCACCATGTATTTAATGGAAAACCTTACAGGGAGTTGTCGGAGAAATATCATTTTGTGATTCCTCTCCGGCCGGACTGGCACAATATGCAGCCATACAGCATCCACATGGATCAGAAATTTGATGAATCCTGGAAGCGGTACGCGCAGGCCTACTATGAGGAGCATATTGGAACCAGGGAAGACTTCCGGAGGGAATTCGGGAAATCATACCTTTAGTGGTGGCCAATGAATTTCAATTATATATCACAAATATTTTTCAGAATGCCGTTGGTGATTCGCCGGGGATTCCGGCAGAAAGGAATATGATGGGAAGAAATGCAGAATTTGACACCCTGGCAGGGGGGGAGCTGAATGCTCAGTTCCGCCAGGCAATCCGCCTGGTAGGCAGAAATATCATGGATCCAAACATGGATCCGGTAGCCTCCCGCGGAATTACAGTGACGTTAAGTTTTAAGCCCCGCGGGGATGGAACAGTGGGCCTGGGATTTAAAGTGGTTCCAAAGCTGGCAGGTCCGGCCAAGGTGGAGACGACGCTGCTGATTGGCCAGGACATCCGCACCGGCCAGGTGTCGATGCAGGAGCCGGGAGAAATCAGCCGGCCGGTGGTTGTGGAAGCGGAAGAAGTAAGAGATTATGATCCGGATACCGGAGAAATTTATGAACAGCCCCCGATTGATTTAAGGGCAAAGAAATAGAAAGGAGAAGCGGATGGAAGAATCAAGAGATGTGATGGAGTATCTGGAGAGTCTGGTTAAAAGAGCGGAGACTCCCAGAGTGATGGAAATTTGCGGAAAGACCTATGTGGACAAGCGCATGGAGCGCTACGATGTTGCTCCCAAGGCCCGCGCAGTAGCAGCCCACACCCTGACAGCATTGTTAGACTACATTGAAAACTGTGCGGAGGAGTTTCCGCTTGGCAGCCGGATGATTGTACATATCGTAGACCCGATGACTGTCCGTCTGATGTCTCAGCTGGACAAGGAGCGGACCAGGGAGACGCTCTTTGAGTCGGAGGCAGAGGTTTCCTGCTTCCGGTTTAACCAGTGGTATGACCAAGAAAGTTTTATGATTGCCCTGCAGTCCAATTTTGTCAAAAACGAGGACCTGGAGCTGGTAATGAAGCTGTCCGGAAACATTGTCAGTAGGAATGAGCAGGCCTATGCAGATGACGGGATTTCCCAGTCGGCCACCATGAATGTAGGCGTGGCGAGTAAGGCGCCGGTTCTTGTACCAAACCCGGTAACACTGATTCCGTTTCGGACGTTCCAGGAGGTGGAGCAGCCAGAGAGTCAGTTCGTGTTCCGCATCGGCGAGCAGAACGGAGCTCCTGCCTTTAAATTGGTGGAAGCAGAGGGGGGCCTCTGGAGATTAAAAGCAATCAATCAGTTAAAAGAGTACATCTCAAACGTGCTGAAAGACCTCCCAGAAGAAATATCTGCTGATGTGGTAGTGATTGGATAACAGGCCGGATGAGGCCGGTGTCAGTTTCCCTGTCAGAGCCGCCATCTACCCATTTTCTGTCGCCGTTTTCGGATTGCGGCAGCGAATGAATCCGTTCCTTCCGTCTGCGAGACGTAAGCCTTTCGTTCGGCGGGAACACTGATTTGTAGATGGGACAGGCCTGATAGAGAGAAGCTGGCAGCAGCCGGCCGTCCAGGCAGGAAAAGAGGGACATATGGCAAAAGAGGGAATAGAGTATTTCCCCCTTAATTGCCGGCTCGATGAAAAATTTGAACTGATAGAAGCAGAATTTGGATTAAAAGGGTTTGCAGTAATCGTCAAGCTGCTCCAGCGGATTTATGGAGAGCATGGTTATTATTGTGAATGGAATGAGGACATCGCCCTTCTGTTTGCGAGACAGGTTCTTTCCTGCAGCGGGGCGAACAATTTAATAGCCAGCATTGTGGCGGCTTCTGTCAGGCGGGGTATCTTTGACCAGACACTTTTTGATAAATATGGGATTTTGACTTCCAGGGGAATCCAGAAGCGATACCTGGAAATTACCTATAAGCGAAAAAAAGTGGAAATGAAAAAAGCATACCTTTTGTTAAGTGATGCCGAAATTAAGGGAAATGTCACCATTTTAGGGAAAAATGACGACAGAAACGATAAAAATGACGACAGAAACGAACAAAGGAAAGTAAAGGAAAGTAAAGGAAATAATAGAAGAGTCGCCGGTCCCGTTCCGGTCCAGACGACGAACCTGACTCCGTTTGATTTTGATTGTACAAAAAAACTCATCCAGGCAGTTAAAAACCAGCTGCCGGGAGCTAAGGTTCCGGAGTCAGAAACGGAGATAGAAAAGTGGGCAGGCCATGTGGAGAAAATGCGGCGGATTGATAAACGAACTGAAGCAGACATTACAGAAGCGCTGCAGTACGCCATTACTGATCCGTTCTGGAAAACCAACATCCGCTCCACGGCGAAACTCAGGGAGAAGTTTGAAACATTGATTTTACAGGCACGGCAGAGACCGGGCCGACAGGCAGGAGGTACGAAGGATGCAGATGAATCTAAAGCCTGGGGATCACACCGTGATTACTACAGCATGTACCGAGCTTGACGCGGTGGTAGTAAGCGTAAACCGATATGAGTATGGCAAGACAGCTGGCTGGGAGGTGGTCTACGATATTCCAGGATATGGCATTACGCAGCCATACTGGTACGATGACCACACCAGTTTCGCGGAAGTGAGACGTACCCGATCCGGAATTCCGGTGGAGTACGTGTATAAGCGGGGGAATGATTTTAAATGGGACTATTACGGTGACGAGACCGAGATGATAAAAAAGATTGCCAATTCGTTTGTGGCCAGATATGAGGAGTTTCGCCGGTCTGGACGTGGACTCTATATCTGCTCCCAGACGAAGGGAAGCGGAAAAACACTCCTGGCCTGCTGTCTGGCCAACGAGGTGATAGAGCGCTACAACGCGGTTGTAAAATTTATCCAGGTCCTGGATTATATCGACCTGGTAAAGAAAAAAGGCGAGGGAGTCTCTGAGGCGGCGGAGGAGCAGAAACGAAGCCTTAAAGAGTGCAGCCTTTTGATACTGGATGACATGGGGGTTCAGACGGAGCGCCAGGAGTGGATTAATAACGCTCTCTTTTCTCTCATCGATGAGCGATACCGGAATATACTGCCTACTATCTACACCTCCAACCTGCCGATGGAACGGGCTTCCGGAGACGACCGGATCCAGTCCCGTATCTACGGAACCAGCATCCCGATTTTACTTCCAGAGGTCTCTATCCGGGACCGGCTGGCAGACCAGTATCGAGACGATTTTTTAAAAGAAGTATTAAGTAAATAGGAGGAATTTATGGAAAAGACCTGCGAAACCTGTATTTTTGAATACAGCTGTGACTGGACACCAGCAGCAGACAGACCTTGCTGCGAAAACTGGAAAGAAGATTTATTGGGATTGGAGGACCGGGATGACAAAACAGGAGATACAGAAGCGGTCGGCTGAAAAACAGGAGAAAATTCTGGACTGTCTCAGACAGGTGGGAAGTCCTATGACCGTCAAGCAGGTGACGAAAATCCTTGGCCTGCCTTACAAAGAAGTCCGGCTGCAATTTGAAAACCTGCGGATTAAAAATGCAGTGGAATGTGTCAGTAAGTACGGGAACGAGTATCTATACACCATCCGAACGGCGGAAACGAAAAGCTACAAGAGGCAGCTGGAACAGGCAGCCTTCAGGGCCGCCATTACCGAGAGGGAAATAGAAACAATCCGAAGGAAAATAAAGCCAGGAGCCGTCTACCATTACCGGGACGAGGAAGGAATCAGAAGGCGGACAAAGGTGACGGATACCAGATACCCGCATATCTGCCTGTTTGACAACGGGCAGGCCTATACCTGGGCGGACGTAGCGCGGTGCAGCCGTCCCGGAATCCGGACACTGGGAGAATGGGAGAAATAACATGGAACACATTTATGGGAAATACTACATGGAAAAGGAAACAGCCGGCCGCTTCCAGATTTTGCAGAAGACGGAGCGGGGCTACGCGTCCATTGGCTGCTATTTTTCCCCAGCGCTGGCGGCGGAGGAGATTGCAGACCGAAAACACGGGGAACGATGGGTAAGAGAAAGAATTGAGGAGGCCATACATGGATGAGATACAAAGCGGCCTGACTCTTAAACAGGCCAAGGAACTGACAGATCGGGCCATCCAGGACGTGAAAAACGGGATTGTGGTGGCTGGATATGCGCTTAGGGCAATTCGAAATGAAAAACTTTGGAAAGAACATGGGTATGCAAATTTTGATGCATTCATGGAGATATGTTACCAGAAGGATAAAAGCTGGGCATCCAACTGCATCCGTGTGTATGAGCAGTTCGGGGAGCTTTCCGGGCCAGAACAGGCGCCAAGGCTGCAGGAACGGTATCAGGAGTATTCCGCTGGCGGCCTGATAGAGATGCTCTCTATGCCGGAGAAAATGAGGGAGCAGGTCACAGCAGACATGCCGGTGAGGGAAATCCGGGAGCTGAAACGGGAGGCTAAAAAAGTTGTGACGTCGCAACCGGAAGAGGAGCAGCTGCCCGGCCAGATGGATATCACAGATTTCCTCGATGAACCGGAAGAGCAGGAACCGGAGGAAATTACCTTTCTTCCGGAGGTTAAATCATCCGGACGTTTTGTTCTCTCCACGGAAGACCTGGCAGAGGGAGACCTGGATGAAGAACAGGCTGCCGGCAGGCAGCAGGAAATCGGTTGCCCTCTTGGAATCTCTTCCTGTATCCGGCAAAACTGGGGAACCAGCGAAAAGGACCAGGAAGAGGGAAGAAAGGAATGCGCTGCCTGTTGGAAACACTGGAAAGCACTCCGTAAGACTACCCAAGCCGAACCGCTTCAGGAAGAGGAGGAGGGAACACAGGAAAATACGGAAGAACATTCCTGGCCTAAAACCTGCATTACAGGATGGAGTAAGTCCGGAAACTGCGTTTGCTGTGAATATGGCGGAGTCAGGTGCTGCAAAGACTGCGAGGAGGACTGTAACTGCCGGTGTGGATGGATTCCTGAGGAAGAATCTGTCCAAGAGACGAAAGAACCAGATGCAGAAACTGAAATCCTTTGTAAACCAACCACCAAAACACTCCTGAAAGAGTATAAAGACGAATGGGAAGCTTTGCAGGCAGCATTTGAGGATACGCCAGAAGAGGAACAGCCTCCAGCTGTGGAAAACACCCGTATTATTTTGCAGGCGCTGCAGCTTCTGGCAGAGCAGCAGGAAGAACCTCCGGAACCAGAACAGCCTCCTCTTCCGATTTTGAAAAATAATGACCAGAGGAAGGAATGGCTGAGAAATTACCAGTCCTGGGGGCTGTGGTACGAAGATGAGCATATTGGAGTCCGCTATTATAAGTATGAGTTCGACAATGGAGCAAGGCTGATTGCAGAGGAATATCCGGCAGCAGGAAAAAACGATTTTACTGCGTGCTATCTGCATCTGGTGGGCGGGCCGGAACCGCCGAAGCATTCAAGCTATGGCTGCCCAAAATGGAACAGACATGAAAGGTATACCAAGCATCCAGACAGTGAAACAGAGCTAGTGGAGTTTTTAAAGGCGGTGCAGAGATAGGAGGCGCCTATGAAAAAGCTGTATATTCAGGTATGTCCGAGAGCTAGGTTGATGATAGAGGTAACAGAGGAGATGGAGCGGGATTTTTTCGAGTGCTGGGATATGGTAGAGCACAGGGAGGTGTTTAAGGATTGCGAAATGTGCAGCTGGTATGGGCTGGACATCACTTGCGGAACATCTGCCTGTGAGATTGTGGCCGAATGGGGCAGCAGGGAAGGGAGAACCATATGGAACGATTAACGCACAAAAGAAGCAATGGAATTAAAGAAGGCTATTGGAGTCCAAACAAAAAAGAGGAGCTGGTTAAGAGACTGGCAGAGTATGAGAATACGGGCCTGAGCCCGGCAGATGTGGAAGCTCTTCGCCAGCAGCAGGACAGTCACTGCTGGATTCCGGTGACAGAACGGTTGCCAGAAGGCGATGAATTTGTTTTGGCAACAGTTAGCGGAATTTATAACACTATCACCTTCAGCCATGCAATTCAGCTTGCCAGTTACTGCGAAGATGGCGGATGGTTTATAGAAGAGTATCCAGATTGGGACGATCCTGATGTGATTGCCTGGCAGCCGCTACCGGAATCATACCGGCCGGAAAGGAGTAAGGAAGAATGACAGAGAATGAAGCAATTAGATATTTAGAATGTTTTGAGGATTGGAATGAGGATGACGAGTGGCTAAGACGCGATATTATGGAAGAATTTATAGAATGCTGCACTAAAGCGTTAATAGAAATCCAGCAATACAATGAACAGTGTAGATGCCGTTGGATCCCAGTAGAGGAACGACTGCCAAAGGAAGAGATGCCTGTTTGGATAACAGTAAAACACTCGAGTTGGATTTCAGACTATGGCTCTGACTTCATCCCAAAAGAAGAATGGATGCATCATCCAGAGAGTAGAGCCACACATAAAGGAAAATATGAAGAGGGGATCTGGTGGTATGAGGATGAAGAAAACGAATGGATACGCTGTGATGGGGAACCAAACAAAGCAAGAGACCCTGGAGTTGTATATGACACAGTGATTGCCTGGCAGCCGCTTCCGGAGCCGTACAAAGGAGGCCAGAATGAAGCCTGATTTATATCACAATGCCAGCGGCGTGCGGGATCCGGTGGCCGCCAAAGCCATTCGGGAGGCAGACCGACAACCAGAGCATGTCAGTAAAGCAGTGGAGCTGATGAAATTTACAGCAGGAAACCTGGACTGCGAGGTGGTTGGCCGGATTGTGTTAAGAGATAAAAAAACGGGGAGGGTATGGCCATGACGGAGAGAAAAAAGGAACTGCCATCAATCAGCCTGGAACAATTTATTGACTTCGTGGAACAGTGCCAGGAAGCTTACCGGTTATCCTATTCTTCTGTGGGGGATGAGGATAAGAGCCTTCAGGATTATCTTCATGCGCTGGAATTTACGGACAATAAATACGATATGCACAACGAGGCGCTGAAGCTGTGGCAGAGCCGGAAAGCCAGGCGCCGGCATAAGGACATCATGCTGTTAAACAAAGAGATTGCCGAGTATTTCGCAGATGGTGCTGGCAAGAAGTTTTTGAATGAGCTTTGGCAGCTTCTGGGAAGACAGAGGAAGCAGGAACAATATGTAGAGGGGCAGAGGGCATACCACAGGCGGATGCCGGATAAAGATTAAGAGACAGGGAGAGAGGTGACGCCATTGGACAAGCAGATATTAGAGCAGTACATAGATGCCTGCGAGTTAATCAAAGACACTGAGGAGGAGATCCGGAAGCTGAGGAAGCGCCGTAGCCAGATACAGCAGGACAGCGTGAAAGGTTCCTCTCATGAGTTCCCGTACACGCTTCAGACCTACCACCTGGAGGGGCTGGGATATGCGGCAGTCAAAGACCCGGATGAGCTGGAACGGAGGGAGAAGCTGCTGGAGGAACGGATCCGCAGGGCGGAGCAGATTAAAGGGCAGGTGGAAGTTTGGCTTCTGACCATATCGCCCAGGATGCAGCGGATTATTCGGTATAAATTTTTCGAAGAGATGACATGGGGGCAGGTGGCCATCCGGATGGGGCGGAAAGCTACAGAAGAGGGAATACGGAAAGAGTTTATCCGTTTTATGGACAATAATTAAAATTTGTCCATTTTGTCCACAATGTCCGTTTTCAAAATGCTATAGTGTACCATGAAGCCAAAGGCATTCGGCTGGCGGCTTCTGTACCCCCTTTTATTCGCATAGATGACGGGGAGACCCAGCGATACAGCAGGATAGAGCAGTCTGGAAGCTCGCCGGGCCCATAACCCGGAGGTCGAGGGTTCGAATCCTTCTCCTGCAATTGGTATCTGGTTTTACCCCATACGACATTTTCCCAGATACACAGAAAGGCATCCTAGAGATAGGGTGTCTTTTTGTTATATTTTCTTATAAGATTTAGAAGAAAAGTTAATTTCACAAATAAGAACATATGTTCTATAATATAGCTAAGTTTTAGTAGATAGAAAATATAGTAAGGATGTGATATAATGTAAAAAAATGTTGATGGGGGAAGTAATATGATAATTTATTTTTCTAAAATAAATTTATGTACTGTAGAATTATTCAATGCTTACAAAGAGGAAAACATATATAAAGATTTACGAAGTAGTATTGCTTCGTATTTAAAAACAGGGATTATATTTAAAACAGTAGAAACTTATATAGGTGCAGATGGGCAGATTCATAATGATGATACATTATATCGCATGTCATTGCACGAAAAAGAAGAGGATCATATTTGGGGAGTAATTTATAAAGAAGCTCACGTTTGGTACAAAGAAATAAATCCAAAGACAGGAGAAATTGAGTCGAAAACACGTCCGACAATCGAAGATGTACAATTTTATTATGATATTACCAGAGAGGTAGTTGGGTTTCATACAAGAAATCGTTTTGGTTATCAAGAATTTAATCATGCTTTTGAAGAAATGATAAATTCAAGTTTGTTGGAAAATGATAAAGAGTACAAAATTTCTGTGAGTTTATATAATGAGGGACTGGAAATTGGTGAAATTGAACAGCAGCTTAAAGAAATAAAGAATATAAAAAGGTTAATTTTTAATTTTAAAGTTCCTAATCCGGCTGATGATGATATGCTAGATGATTTATCAGAGGGATTAGATAATGCGTTAGAACAAATGGAAGAAGCCAATGCGAATTCTATGAGCGTAATTTTTGATTCATCTGGTAGAACATTAGGCCTGAATGTGGATTCTCAAGAAATTAAAAATAATATCCAGAGAATAGGAAGAATTCACAGTAAAGTAAGCGGAAAAGATGCTATAAAAAATGGATATGCTACTGTAAAAGCAATAGATAAACATGGGAAGATATATACAACCGAGGAGCGAAAACCTATAAAACGTGAAATTATGAATGAATTGGAATTTGTTTCTGCATGTAAAGAAACAATAATAGGGTTGTTCTCGTCAAGAAAGGCAAAGTGATGTTATGCTATTAAGAATAATTAAATATCATAGGATTCGAGATTATTGTCATATAAAAAGCTTGGAGGTAAAATTTGCTACAGGTTTTACATTATTATTTTGTTTATCTTGTTTTTTTCTGCAAGTATATGAAAATTTTGCACTATATGAATCTATTATGAGCAGTTTACTATTAGGAATAATTGGAGGAGAATTTGCATTATTAGGTATGACGTTGGCTGGGATGGCTATTATAACTAGTTTAGTTACACCAGAAATCATTGAGGTAATCGAGAAAAATGATAATAGAAGAGATGTTATAGGGAGACTTATGTCTCAATTTGAATTTTCTGCGTTTAACTTAATTTTTCAAATTAGTTATTTCATACTTTTAATACTATTTATTCATAGTACCCTTTTGCTTTGTAATCAGGTCATATTTTACATTATTTTTTCATTGGTGTGTTATCATTTATTTTTTAATATATTTTATATATTAGCACTTATTGGAAATTGTATTAGATTTTTTGAAATAAAAAATAAGTGCTATAAACTTTTACATATTGAAAAAACGCGAATGGATCTGGCAAATGAAGTAAGAATAGATTTTTTACTATCAATTATTTTAGAAGAAAAACATATAGATAGAAATCAAATGTTAGAATATTTGGATGAGATGATTGATAAGTCAAGACTTATTGAAAAAAAGGAGTTAAAAACATATTTGCATAATTATTATAGTGGAAATAAATAGACATATATGCTTATAAGAGAAACAAGTTTTATTTGCTACAATTTAAGATGCAATAACTATTATACATATAAGAGAAAAATGTAGTGGAGAAATATTTTTAGCAATTAGGTATTTGTTGGCTCTGTTTTATTTGCAAGGGCTGCTTACTATGGCATGAAGATTGTACTTCAGATGTGGAGGATCAGACATGGAAGAGAAGAAAAATAGGCCCCAGGATAAATGGGACGCCAAAGCGGGAATGGTATCAAAAAGTTATAAGGTGAAGGAAGAGACGGCGAAAGAATTTGCTGCTGTCTGTCGGAAGCAGGGAGTCAGCATAGGTATTAAGCTGACAGAGTTAATGCAGGCATACATAGAGGAAAATCAGTAATGGATGGAGAGAGCGCTTGAAAGGGCGCTCTTTTCCTTTGCTCTAATTTCTGCACAGAGTGGAGTAGGTACTACTCACCCCCCACCCCCCACCCCTATGCGGGTCCGGGGAAAGCGCGGTATTTTTGACTTTATGAGAAAAAAATTGATGGCATTTCCTTCCGCTTTTGGGAGACTGCTGGGGAGGTGGGCAAACGATGGTAGTAAATCAAAAACAGCTGGCGGAATGCCTGGGACTCAGCTCCAGAAGAGTCCGTGGATTAAGGGAAGAAGGGCTTTTCAAGCTGACGCAGGAAGGCAGAGGCTACAATCTGGAAAAAAGCATTCAGGAGTACATTGAGTACAAAGTGAATGCGGAAACAGGAAGGCGTGCCTCAATCTCAAAAGAGGAAGTGCAGGCACAGCATGAGGAAGTGAAAAAACAGATTTCCTTTTTAAAGCTCAGACGCCTTCGCAGAGAACTCCATGAGGCTGCCGATGTAGAAGCCTTTCTGTCTGATATGTTGATTCGATTTAAAAACCGGTTGCTCTCTGTTCCTGCCAAGTTGGCCATGCAGGTGGCCGGAGAGGAAGACCTCAATCAGATCATCCAGATTATAAAAAGGGAGCTGCTTTCCGTTTTGGAGGAACTGTCAGATTACGATCCGGATGAGATAGATGGGCAGCAGATACCGGAGGGAGAAGATGAAGAAATAGAAGATGAGGAGGATGAAGAGGAGGGGTGACACGGAGAGAGAAGGCAAAGAAAAAAACACGCCGTCTATTCAGAAGAGTCATTCACTCCGCCCTTGCGGTTCAGGAAGAGATAAAGGTTAGTGAATGGGCGGAAAAATACCGCGTATTGGATGAAAGCAGCAATTTATCCGGAAAGTGGTCTAATGATGTGACGCCGTACCTGGTGGAAATTATGGATACCCTGAATGATCCGCACATCAGAGAAGTTTATCTGTGCAAGGGCTCTCAGCTGGGAGGCACAGAAGTCCTGATCAATATGTTGGGATATCTTATTTCAGAGGAACCGGGTCCGACGATGATCGTCTATCCTTCTGATGATTTAGCCAAAGATATCTCAAATGACAAGCTGAAACCAGCCTTTCGCTTGATTCCAAAGGTTAAAAAGCAGTTTTATGAGAATGCCTCTAAGGAGCTTCGCCTGAAATTTAAAAATATGACAGTGTATCTGCGCGGGGCCGGTTCCCCCTCTAAGCTGGCGTCAAAAGCAATCAAGTATTTATTCTTTGACGAAATCGACAAGATGGGAGGCGCATCGAAGAAAGAGGCGTCTCCATACAGCCTGGCCATGGAGCGTATTAAGACGTTTAAAAGTCAGAGCAAAGTGTATGCCTGTTCCACTCCAACGCTTAAAACGAACTATATTTGGTCTCTGCATGACAATGCAGATGAGGTAAAGGAATATTTTGTTCCCTGTCCGCATTGCGGGGAAATGCAGCAGCTTCTCTTTAAGCAGATTTTATTCTGCAAAGACGATGAGGATAAAATGTCTCCCTATGAGAGGGCACAGACCGCCAAGTATATCTGCCCCAAATGCGGCTGTGAAATTCTTGATAAGGACAAGCCGAAGATGCTTCGAGAGGGAGAATGGCGGGCAGTCAAAAAGAGGGGAGTTGGCAGACCTAAGACAGTCGGATATCATATCAGCTCCCTGTACAGTGTGTTCGTCACCTGGGCGGAAGCAGCTGAAGAACATTTGAAATCTTATAAAGATCCAGATACGCTTCAAAACTTTGTCAACAGCTGGCTGGCAGAACCATGGGAAGACACCAAGCTCAAAACAACAGCGGATCTGGTGAAAGAACGGCAAACAGAGCTTCCGGAGTTTGAAGTACCTGACTGGGCCATTGAACTGACAGGAGGTATTGACGTACAGGAAACCTGTATTTATTGGGTAATACGTGCATGGGGGGAACACTGGACCAGTCAGCTGATTGCCAGAGGGCAGGAAACAAATCTCTGGAACGCCGACAACATTATGAATCTCTACTACGAAAAAAAGAATGGTGAGAAGCTGACGCCTTCTCTTGTCCTGGTCGGCTCTGGAGATCAGACGGATATGGTATATGATTTCTGTGCGGATACCATGGATTACACGCTTCCATGTAAGGGATCCAGTAAAAGGCTGGAGACGGATTATAAATACAGCGTAATCAACAAGGCTGGTTCGAAGGCAGCAGGCATTAACCTGGTTATCGTAGACACTGGAAAATACAAGGATCGAATTGCTTCCAGGATGCGCAGGAACAACGGAACCGGTTCCTGGATGGTATTTCATGGGATCGACGAAGAATATGCCAATCAAGTGACGGCAGAGCACAAGATTAATGAGCGGCAGGCAAATGGAGCAGTAACACAAAAGTGGGTGCCTAAAACGACTCATACAGATAACCACTATCTGGATGCAGAGGTGTATGCAATGGCAGCAGCAGATATCCGCGGTGCCAGAATCTGGCATCAGGAGCGGTATGTATCGCCTAAGAAGAAACCAACGGAGATACCGAAAGAAGAACAGTGGATCCGCGACAATGAATTAGAAGGGTGGTAGAGGAATGGAAGGAAAAGAGAGAATGGGAAAAGAATCAGATAGAACTACGGAAGTAAAAGAAGAACCTTATTCCAGCCCAAGCCAGCAGCTGCGGGTTTTAAATGAGGCCATTTATAACATTATGGTAGGCGGACAGTCCTATAAAATAGGAACCCGTTCTCTTACCAGGGCAGATTTATCTACACTAATTGCTGAAAGAAACCGTCTGGAAGCCCAGGAGGCCCAGGAAAGTGGATTCCTCTACGGCGCATATGCAGCTGATTTTGGATACGATAACAGGAGGTAGCATGAAGCAGACAGTGATAGACCGGATTATCGGAATCATCAGCCCAAAAGCCGGTATTGAGAGGATGCGGTGGAGGAAGTATTACGAAGAGCAGCGTGGGAATTATGACGCCAGTGATTCGGGAAGGTTGCAGTCCCGGTGGAATACGCAGAATCAGTCAGCAGAGCTGACAGACCGCTTTGAGAGAGATGTCATCCGGGCGAGAACCAGGGACCTGGAACGTAACTCCGATATTTTAAACTCAGTTATCCGTGCCTTTCGCAGGAACGTGATAGGCGGAGGGCTTCAGATTCGCGTAACAACGGAGCAGGCAGACCGGAATAAGATTCTGGAAGCTGCCTGGAAACGATGGTGCGAAAAAGAAAACTGCGATGTCACAGGCACTCAGAGCTTTACCCAGATTGTCCGGATGCTGATTCAAAGAAAAATTGTTGACGGCGGGATTTTGATTATCAAGAGATATACTTCGCAGGGATATCTGCCGTTTCAGCTGCAGATCCTGGAGGTGGATGAGCTTGACGCCACTCAAATTCAGCCGAAAGAAAAAGACAATAAGGTAGTTGGAGGAATTGAGTACAACCGCTGGAACCGCCCGGTGGGATACTGGATTACGCAGTATGAAATTGACGGATACACGCGGATGAAACCTGTGTACGTTCCGGCCAAGGATGTGATCTTCTATTATGCCAAGCGCCGACCTTCTCAGATTCGGGAAATGACGGATCTGGCTCCTACTGTAACCAGAATTAAAGATATGAATGAGTTTATTTCAGCTGTAACAATCAAGGAAAAGATAGCTGCCTGCCTGGCGATTCTGGTTAAACGTATAAACAATTTAGCGTCAAATCGCGGAAGGGATGGAAAGCCGCAAAGTGAAATCAGCTATGAGGGAAAGCGAATTGTCCCAGGTATGATTTTGGAAATGAATCCAGGAGACGATGCGCAGACGGTTACACCGCCAGGACAGGGCTCAGATGCTGCCACATTTCTAAAAGCGGAGCAGAGATTGATTTCTTCGGCATCTGGACTGTCCTATGAGGCTACAGCAAGGGATATGTCGGAAACCAATTATTCCAGCGCACGCCAGAGCGGAATAGAGGATGATCTGACCTATGACGAAGAAAAGGAGCTTCTGTTCCAGGTACTGGATGAAATCTATGAAACCTTTGTAATATCCTGCTGGCTGAAAGGGATTATCTCTGGAAATGATTTTTGGAATCATATTAGAGATTATACAGCTCATGAATGGGTTGTTAAGCCTAAACGCTGGATCGATCCGGCAAAAGAAGCGAATGCCAATGCAACGATGTTAAAAACAGGGCAGAAAACATTTCAGCAGATCTGCGCAGAAAATGGGCGGGACTGGAAACAGGTCATTGACGAGATGGATGAAGCGAACCGGTACGCTGCTGAAAAGAACATTGACCTGGCTGCCATGCTGGCGGGAGGGCCAGGCACTCAGGAGCCAGAAGAAGAGGAGGGAAAGAAGAATGGAACGAAAACCGATGCATAAAAATCCAGGCGGAGAAAATGATTTCTGCCCGACGAGATTTATGAATGCTAATATCCGAGCCTCAGGAGAGAGTGGAAACGAGAGGCAGTTTGAACTGTCTTTTTCGTCGGAGGAGCCATATTCCAGGTGGTATGGAGTGGAAATCCTGGATCACTCCGGCGGATGCATGGATCTGAGCAGACTCCAGAGTATTGGGGTCGTTTTGTTTAATCATAAAAGGGATCAGGTTATCGGAAAGGTCGTAAAAGCCTGGAACGAAGACAACCGTGGAAAAGCAATCATTGAGTTTGATGATGACGACGAAGCGGAAAAGATCCGGAAGAAAGTAGATGGAAAAACCCTGAAGGGAGTATCGGTTGGTTATAGTGTAGATGCCTGGGAGGAAGTGGCAGCAGGAAAGAAGTCCAGTGATGGCAGGTTTACTGGACCGTGTTATATTGCAAAAAAGTGGACGCCTCTGGAAATCAGCATCGTATCTGTACCTGCAGATGCAACAGTAGGGGTAGGGCGTACCTATGACGGACCAGAGATTTCTCCGGCAGTACAGCCGACAGAACTGTCTGTTCTGGAACGAATAGTTCAGGCGAACGAAAATCTGATGAAGGCACAGAGGAAATAATTACAGAGAAAAAAGGAAGTTAAGGTTCAGCAAAAGGCTGGGCCTTTTTTGATACCAGAAATTAGATGATGTCAGATTGATATTGGTAAAATTCAACGAAAGGATTGAAACTATGTTAGTAGAGGTAAAAAGAGTAAACAAAGCAGAAATGACAGTAGTAAGCAGCTTAGATGTAGCAGAGACATTCGGAAAAGACCATAAAAATATATTGCGAGATATTAGGCAGCTTGAATGCAGTGATGAGTTCCGGCGGCTCAATTTTGAGCAGTCGGAATATTTGAATGAGCAAAATCATAAGCAACCGATGTATTACATGACACGAGATGGTTTTACTATTTTGGTCATGGGATATACCGGCGAGAAAGCAATGCGGTTTAAGGAAGCATACATTAAGCAGTTCAATGCCATGGAGAAAACCTTGCAGGGAAAACTGATTGAGCGTGAGAAAGGAATTGCGGTCAGACAGTCTCTTACCAAGGCTCTTCAACAGTCAACAGAAAATGAACGTATGCACGGACACGCCTATTCCACATATACGAATTGCATTTACAAGGTTTTGTTTGGAAAGAATACAAAGCAGTTAAGGGAAGAATTTGGAATCGGACAAAAGGAAAACCTGAGAGACTATCTATCAGAAGAACAGCTCAGGGCAATACAGTCCATGGAGTGCCTCGTTAGCGGTTTAGTTGATTGTGGCTGGGGATATGATCAGATTAGGGAATTCATTCAGAAGAATAACACGATGCTGCAGATCGCGGCATAAATGGGAGAAGTTGAAAAATTCTCTGTTGAGGTGAAGGGGGTCTCAATTTGTGACCTCGATATTTCGATAAAGAGAGTTAGTAGAAGAATTTTAAAGAGAAAGACAGGTGAAACACATGGAAAATTTAGAACAGGCTATGAGAGAAGCCGCCGCAGCGCTGACAGGTCAGGCGGTTGAAACAATTCCATCCGGCCCGTTAGAGGAGATCTGCACATTTATTGCAGAGCATTACCAGGCTCCGAAAAATGTGCCGTTTGTACAGGTATCAGCTCCATCTGATGCAGCAGGAGAAACTCCCACGAAGGAGGAATTTAACAATTTAATCAAGAAGCTGAAGGATGCCAAGGTGTTTAAATAGGCGTCCTTTTTAGCCTATATCTTAATCAAAGAAGGAGGACACAAATGAATTTACAGGAAATGATTGCCCGCCAGAAAGAACTGACAGAGGCTGCAAGGCAGCAGGGGCGCAGCCTGACGGCGGAAGAGCAGAGAGAATTTGATTCTCTTCAGGAGCAGATTGACAGCATGGCTGCCTCAGAAGAGGAAGGCCAGAGAGGAGCTAATCCTCCAGCGGGAAATCCTCCGGCATCTGGAGAAGCTGCATCGGGCGGTGATGAAGCACGGGCTGCGGCCATGGCAGAACGCCAGAGGGTTCGGGACATTACAACTTTATGCCAGAGATTTGGTATGGACTCAGAGCCATATATTTCCAATGACAGCACTCTGGATCAGGTGAGAGCGGCTGTCATTGAACATCTGCAGCGGACCAGAGGACCAGTCGGAGCCAGAGTCACGGAAGACGAGGGGGACAAGAAACGAAATGCAATGACAGACGGAATTCTTCTCCGTCAGGGAATCCATGTAGAGAATCCGGCTCCGGGAGCCAATGATTTCAGAAACGCTACGCTGCAGATGATCGCGGCCAACTGTCTGACGCAGGAGGACTCGCAGAGAAACTATTACATGGAATCCGGAGATGAGGTATATTCGGCACTGATTCAGAGAGCGTATTACAATCCATCTTCTGCTTTCCCGGCGATTATGGACAATGTAATCCGCAAATCTTATGTAGAGGGACACAAAACAGCTCCAGTTACCTTTGAGCAGTTTACCACCAGAGGTACGCTGACAGACTTCAAGAAAGCGGACAATTATTATGTGCAGGGCGGATTTGGGCAGTTCCTGGAGGTTCCGGAGAACGGAGAGTTAAAGCATACGCTTCCGACTGATGAGAAGAAGCCGCAGAGACAGTTAAAAACCTACGGCCGTCAGTTTACCATGTCACGCCAGGCATTTATCAACGATGACATGGGAGTGATTACGACACTTCCCAATCGTGCGGCGAAGGCGGCCAGGATGACAATCAACAGCCAGGTTTACCAGATTCTGACGGGAAATCCGAAAATTTATGATGGAAAAACTCTGTTCGTTTCCGACCATAAAAACCTTCTGAAGGAAGGAACCGGCATTACCCAGGAAGCAGTACAGGCGATGATTCTCGCGCTGGGAGGTCATAAGAAAAAACAGGACGATATGGAGGAAGCGATTATCATTCGTCCGGGTACGATTGTGGTTCCGCTGGGTTATCAGTTCGCTATGTATACCTTATTCAACAGTCCGACTATCAGCGCATCCGGAGCGGTCAATCCTCTGTTTAATTACAAGGACACGATTCAGATTGTAGAAGACGCTACATTAAATGTGCAGATCAAAGAAGGCAGCCCGATTCCATGGTTTATGGTGGGAGACAAGAACGATACCGACTTTATCCAGGTAGATTATTTAAACGGACAGGATATTCCGAATATCCGCCGTATGGAAGCGCCTGGACAGCTGGGCTTTGTCTGGGACGTATATCTTGACTGGGGTATCGCGGTTATGGACTACCGGGGAGCAGTAAAGAATCCGGGCATTACTTTAGAATCACCAATCGGATTAGCATAGGAGGTCAAATATATGGCAAAAACAGCAACATACTGGCAGAAGGGTGAATCCTTGGACTATTTAAATAAAACAGGAGCCGCAATTCCGGCAGGAACAGTCTTAAAACTGGGTGCTCATATTGGAGTAGCGGGAACTGACATTCCTCCAGAAGGATTAGGATCCATTCATATGGTCGGAGTGTTTAAAATTGAAAAAAAATCAGGAACCACTCTGGCCGTGGGGGATCCGGTCAAATTTGACGATGCAACAGGAATCGAAAAGGATACAGACGGCACTGCAACTGTGGGCTATGCAGTGGAGGCGGCAAAGGCAGAGGAGTCAACTGCTTTTGTAAAATTGTTAGGCTGATATGGGATTCAAGGAGATTATTGCCAGAGATAATCGTTCTGTTTTTCTCAATCCTGTGGAGTTTGGCTCGCTCCACAGGATTGACGGAAGAACTCTCTGTATCCTGGTAGATGATAACGAAATGATCGAGCGGGAGAAGCGAACTCCATCAGGCGATGAGCTGGATGGAATTTATAAAAGAAAGCTGCTCTTTTATGCTCTGGCAAAGGAATTCGGTCCTCTCCCGGCCATTGGCCGTCTCTTGACGCTGGATGACAGGAAATACCGGATTATTGACGCGGTGAATGAGGATGGGATTTATTCCATCAGTCTGGAAGCGGTGAGAGGCGTATGATACTAAAAATTCATCTGGAAAATCAGGACGAAATTCGAAAGCTCTTGCAGGAATCTGGAAAAAAAGCAGAACCCTTGCTGAAGCAGGCGGTGAATGAGACGGCAAAACAGGCTAAAAAACGTCTGTATCAAGAAACAAAGAGCGAGTATACCATCCGGCGAGGGAAGTTTTCAGAGAAGAGTTTGGAACTAAAACGGGCTACGCTATCGAAGAGCTTCGCACAGATTCAGGTTTCGGGCGAGGTGCTTTCTCTTCCTGGCGCATACCAGTTCCGTAAAAACGGAAAAAGGGTGTCGGCAAAGGCAGCCGTTAGGCGCGGCGGTATGAAGCCTATTGAAACAGGTGGGTTAAAAGGCTTTATTGTTTCAGTCAAACAAAAAGGACAGCAAAAAGCGCATAATGGAATTTTTCAGAGACGAAGCGGCGCCAGACATCCAATCCGAGAAGCCCAGGGTCCGTCTATTTCCAAATTAACAGAGATGACGTTTCGCAGGCTGGAGGGCGAAATTGGAGAGAGTCTTCAGGACGCAGTGTGGAATTTAGTTGATAAAACCATTTAAAGGAGGAAAGGGCATGTCATACGAACCGACAGTATGGTCAGAAGGGGATTTTATTACAGCTGATAAATTAAATAAGATGGAGCAGGGAATTAAAAACGAGCAGGTAGGACCTCAGGGGCCAAAAGGCGATCAGGGGCCTGCAGGACCGAAAGGGGAAACGGGAGAAAGAGGTCCGGCAGGGCCGCAGGGAACAGCTGGAGCGAAAGGAGAAAAAGGCGATCAGGGACCGGCAGGACCGCAGGGCGCTGCCGGCGCAAAAGGAGATCCAGGAGAGCGTGGCCCAGCAGGACCACAGGGTGCCGCCGGTGCAGGACTGACAGGAACGGCCACTAAGATAACGACTTTATCCACTGAGACGCCTGCGGATATGAAAAACAAAATCAATGAGGTAATTACAGCTCTCATAGCCAGGGGCGTGCTGAAAGCATAGGAGGCTCTATGACCAATAACCAGCTGGAAGCATGTTTGATCGAAACAATCGAAGAATTATCAGGACGTATCCTGCTGACAGGAACAAAGGGAGAGCGAAAAAAACTGAAAGGATACCCCGGAACGCTGCCGCAGCTGTCTCTGCCAGAATATTGGGAAATAGAAGAAAGCGAATCCCTGGGAGATTCGGCTGTGGAGGATACGTTAATTCCATACTGTGTGGTAAAAACCACAGAGGTGGAAATGAAAGAGGATGCAGCCAAAGCGAAGGTTTATCTGGTGTTCTGTCTGTACGCTCAGGACGGCGGGCATCAGACGATGTGGAACCTTTTAAACTGTGTGACAGGGTATTTCCGGACACACCCAGTAATGGATGCCTTTTACTGTGAAAGAGCCATGAAGGCGATTGAACAGGAAGAAGATACTTATCCTTATTTTTTCGGAGGAATTGAGATGGCATGGAATCTTCCAGACTTAGAATGTGAGGAAAATTATGAATAGCAAAGATGAAAAGCAGACGGCCGGCGTTTATCTGGGGCCGTCTTTTTATGGAATTATTCAGAAAGGCACTGTACTGCGCGGAGGATATTCCAGCAAGATGGCTCAGCTGATGGGAGCATACCCGTTTCTTCGCGGGCTGATTGTTCCGACGTCGCAACTGGCAGAAAAAAGGATGGAGCTTAGAAAGCAGGATTCGGAGCTTTTTATGCTTTACCAGAAAGCAGAACAGATTAAGGAGGAGAAGCATGTATAAACACGGGATTGAGGTGACAGAAAAGCAGACGGCGAATGTAAGGCCGTTATCTACTTCTTACGGCGTTCAGGTGATCGTAGGAACAGCACCCATTCACTTGACGGCACATCCGGAACAGGCTGTTAATAAACCGATTCTCTTAAATTCCTGGGAAGAGGCGAAGGAAAAGCTGGGATACTCGGAACGATGGAATCTGTATACTCTGTGTCAGAGTATGTACGCATCCTGGAAGATGTTCCAGGTATATCCGGCTGTCTTTATCAATGTGTTGGATCCGAAGCGTCACAGTAAGGATTCGGAATCCAAAAATATCCAGATTCTGAATCACCAGGCTGTTCTGGAGCAGGAAGGCATTTTGTTAAGCACGATTCAGATCAATCAGGGAAGCGGCGCTATGGCGGACTTTGCAAAAGTAGGAAGCGCGAAAGTAGGAGCTGCGGCACAGGGACCGGCGCTTACTCCGGAAAAGGACTATATTGTCAGCTTCAATGAGCTGGGATATCCAGTTATCACAATGTTAAGCACAGGAGCTGGGTACGACTTAGAGCAGATCCAGGTTTCCTATCGTTATCTGGATGCTTCCATGGTGACAGAAGAGGATATCATTGGAGCTTATGACATGGAATCCGGAAAAGAAACCGGCCTTGAAACCATCCGGCAGGTGTATCCGATGTATCACTTCTCTCCTGGTCTGATTCTCGCCCCTGGATGGAGCAAGATGCCAAATGTAGGAGCAGCCATGCAGGAGAAATGCACGGAATTAAACGGAGTGTTCCGCTGCGAGTGCGTGCTGGACCTGGATGCGGAAAAAAATCGGAAATACACGGAATGCGGAGTGGCTAAAGAAAAGGCGGGATATTCCGATCCGCACAGTATCGTGTGCTGGCCGGAACTTTTGATTGATGGAAAGCATATGGCGTTTTCAGCAGCTTACGGGGCTATGGCCAGCTATTACACAGCAACGAATGGGGACGTGCCCTATATTTACCCATCCAACAAACTGCTGAATGCAGAGGGGGCAGTTCTGGCAGACGGGACAGAGATTACCCTGGATCAGCCGCAGGCTGCCTATTTAAACGGGGATGGAATTGTTACAGCGATCAATGATGGAGGATGGAGAAGTTGGGGAAATAACACAGGCTGTTATCCAGGAAACACGGATCCGAAGGATTACCGGATTGGATGCCGGCGGATGTTTTCTTTTGTAGCAAACTATTTCATTAGACAGTACCAGAAACGCCTGGACAGTCCGATGAACCGCAGGACGATTGATGATATTGTCAACAGCTTCAATATCTGGGGCAACAGTCTGGTCAGCCAGGGAATGTGTGCCGGACTTCGCATGGAGTACGATGAAAGAGAAAACAGCGAAGAAGATTTATTAAACGGCCATGTAAAGGTAAAGATTTATCTGGCTCCGTACACTCCGCTTGAGTATATCCAGGCATCTGAGGAATTTGATATGACCACCTTACAGGCAGCTATCGTAGGAGAGGAGGAATAGTAATGTTTAAGCCACAGGTAATCAACCGATTCAATCTGTACCGCAACGGCTCTGTGCTCATTGGAATCTCTGGAGAAGTCGAGCTTCCAGAGGTAACAAATCTGACGGATACACTGGAGGGCTCCGGAACAGGAGGAAATCTGGAGGTTCCGGTGATCGGATTAACGGATACGATGGACATGAAGATTCCATATACAACCTTGAGCAAATCTGCCTTTGCGATGATGGATCCAAACGAAACAGTTGATCTGATGTTAAATGGAGCGATTCAGGGCATGGACAGCGGCTCCGGAAAAGTCAGCTACTCTCAGATGAGTATAGCTGTGCGCGGCGTTGTGAAAACCTTTTCGCCTGGAACAGTAAAAGCAGGCGGAAAGATGGATTCCAGCGTAACGTTAAGCCTGAGCTATTACAAAATCGTCATCGACGGCACGACAATGCTTGAGATCGACAAATTAAATGGAGTATATATTGTAAACGGAAAAGATATTCTCAAAGAAGTCCGGAATATGTGCTAAGGAGGAGCTGCAAAAATGATGGAAGAGAAGAACAGGGAAGCTGTAAGACCGGAAAATCTGGCGGATTCTCCAGAGAAAGAGAATTCAAAAAAAGCGAATAACTGGAAAATCATTAAATTGTCAAAGCCGCTGGAACACCTGGGCAGCCAGGTGGCAGAACTGGATTTAACAGGACTGGACGATTTGACGCTCAATGATTTAAATGAGCTGTATAATACCTACGAACTGATGGGCGGCGGCGGTACGGTCATGCAGGAGACTTCTCTCCTGTTCGCAGAACTGGTAGCTCAGAGACTGACAAGGCTGCCGTTAGAGACGCTGGGAACAATGAGGGCTAAGGATGCGATCAAACTTAAAAACAGGATTTACCGTTTTTTCTTCATGTAGGCGTAGGGAATCCGGCAGAAATCAAAGAAGCCCGAAAAGCCTGTATCTTTGCGTCGAAATATACCCACACAGGTCTAGGATTCTTTTTCGGACTGCCGCTTAAAACGCTGAATCGAACGCTTTTGGATATCTCAGAAGCCGTAAAGGAAGAAAGGAGGTTACGCAGTGGCAACAAATAAGAAAGAATACAAAGTAAAGATTCAAATCGGAGGAGAAAAAGACAGTTCTTTAGATAAGGCGTTTTCACAAACAAAACGGGAGCTGGATAACCTGTATCGTTTCTCCAAACGAACGAATCAAAGCTTTTTATCATCCGTCAATAAGATGGATGCGTTTGCCGATAAAACATTCGCGTTTATGGCAAAGGGAGCTGCCGCTGCGTCTGCCGGAATTACTGGAGCCTTAGCGGCTTCGACAGCAGCCGGAGCCAGCTTCGAATCCCAGATGAGCACGGTTCAGGCCATTTCCCAGGCATCTGGAACAGAGATGGCGCGCCTGAAAGCTCTGGCCAAGCAGATGGGAATTGAAACGAAATTTTCAGCAACGGAAGCGGGACAGGGGCTGGAATACATGGCGATGGCTGGCTGGGAAGTAGACTCCATGCTGGCCGGCCTTCCAGGTATCATGAACCTGGCTGCGGCATCAGGAGAGGATTTAGGACAGGTATCCGATATTGTAACGGATTCTATGACGGCTTTTAATCTGGAAGCCTCCCGGTCGGCGGAGTTTGCTGATGTGCTGGCTCAGGCGTCTGCCCGTTCCAACACGGACGTGGCTACGATGGGGCAAACCTTCAAGTATGTGGCTCCTGTGGCCGGTGCGTTAGGTTTCAGCATCCAGGACACAGCAACAGCCATCGGCCTGATGGCCAATGCCGGCATCAAAGGAGAGCAGGCTGGTACGTCTCTTCGGGCGATGCTTACCCGCATCGTTAAACCTACCGCCGAGGTAGCGTCAGCCATGGAGCGTATTGGACTCTCTGTCACCAACTCAGACGGCAGTATGCGCTCTCTGGATGAGATCTTAAGAGATCTGCGTGCAGGCTTTTCAGGACTGTCTGAGTCAGAACGGGCCAGTACGGCGGCAAGTCTGGCTGGTCAGGAAGCCATGTCCGGAATGTTGGCTTTAGTAAACGCCAGTGACGAGGACTACGAAAAGCTTTCTGATTCTATCTACCACGCAAAAGGAGCGGCCGAAGAGATGGCAGGCGTCCGGATGGATAATCTCAAAGGAGACATAACGCTCCTTAAAAGTTCTGCGGAAGGGGCTGGCATTGCTATTTATGAGGGACTTTCTGAACCGCTCCGAGAAGGAGCACAGACAGGAACCGAGTGGTTGAACTCCTTCACTGAAAACGTGGAGGAAAATCTGCCTACAATCCGAAGAGAGGTTAAATCTGCCGGAAGCGCTTTAATGGGATTTGTGGATCCAGTTCTGGATCTTGGCTCCTGGTTTTTACAGCATCCAGAAGTCATACAGGGAGGGCTGACTGGCCTGATATCCACTCTTTTGACCTTTAAAGCGGCCAAAGGCATAACCTCCGCAGTTAAACTATTCGGAAGCCTGAGCGGCATGATAAAAGCCTGGCCGGTAGCAGCCGCAGGTTTGGCCATTGGCGGAATTGCAGGCATTACCAGCGCGGTGAAAGCAGCTGCCAGAGCACGGGCAGTGAAGAACCTTGCGGAGCATTTTGGAGACGTTACACTTTCCATAGAGGAGCTTGCAGAAGCAGCCAAGCATGTATTGGGAGACGATTTATTCTTCGGAATCGAAGAAATGGAGCGTTCTTCCACGAGAGCAGATGACTACTACCAGACCATGAAGGACAGCATGGAAGCAGTTCAAAAAGCGGACTGGAAGCTGTCTATGGGAATTGAGCTGAAGGAAGGAGATTCTCAGGAGTATGTGGCGGCAGTGGACGCTTACATGCAGAATGCCCAGGACTATATCACTGAAAAAGGATATGAGTTAAATCTGGCGGTTGATCTGGTAATGGGAGATGCTGGAACCGGTTTGTCGGAAGACAGCGGGGCATTTTACCAGGCTCTTCTGGCTCAGCTGGATCCGTTAAAACAAAATATCAGCGCAGTGCTTCAGGATATTACAGAAAACGGCCTGACTCTGGACAAACAGAAGATCGTGAGTGATTATCTGGGAGAAATGGCGGAAGTCACCGCCATGATTACAGAAGCAGAGAACGCCTCTAAGCTTCAGATGATTCAGGGGAAGTATGCAGGAGCTGACATGGATGCAGACACGTTCCAGAATTTTCAGGCGGAACTGGCTGATTATACGGAAGAGGCGCTTGCAGCCACGGATTCGGCTTATCAAAAAATTTTAACTGGTTTAAACGCCCAAAGGATTGCCGGGGAAAAAGGAATGGAGGGCGGAATTTCTCAGGAGGAATTTGACGCCCGTTCGGCGGAAACGGCGCAGAGCTACTACCAGAGTAAGGCAGAAGCAATCTTAAATGGTCAGCGAATGATGGCAGATACGATCACGGCAACCTACGGGGATGAGATTGAGCCTGCTTTACAGGCTGTGAATCAAAGCCTGGAGGAAACGCTGCAGAATATCGCAGAGAATCCCAATACCACACCAGAACAGTATGCCCAGGATCTACGTTATGCCATGGTAAGGGCAGTAAAAGAAACCAACCTTTCAAGAGAAACGCAGGATGCAATAGAGATACTTCTGGAAGGTCTGAAGCCATCAGAGGATCAGATGAATATTCTACTCCAGCAAATGGAGCAGAATGGACAGGAAATTCCCAAAGCGCTTATAAGAGGAATTGATTCGGTTAATGCAGCGAAAGCGGTGACAGGAGACTGGGAGGGGCTGCAGCGAACGGCCGGACAGCTGATTGCAAACAGTAAAGAACAGTCTTTTTTGATTGAAGCAGCCAGACAGCAGGGAGCAGAAATTCCAGCATCAACTGCCGACGCAATAGCAGAAACATATCCAGAAGTAGAGGGGGCTGTCAGAGAACTACTTGCCATATTGAAGGTAAATCTTGAGACGGGAGTAGACGCGGATATTCCAATACTATTACAATTAAAAGCCTCTCTGAATTCGAATGGAATAGCTGAAGTGAAAAGCCAGAAGGATCGGGCAGTTCGTCAGCTGAACACATCAGCTGATATGAAGTTTGGAAAATCTACCCCGAAACTGATTCCCAAAAATCTACCCGGTCATGCTGAAGGAGGAATTTTTGATACTCCCCATATTGCCGCGTTTGCGGAAAAGGGACCGGAGGCCGTGGTTCCGTTAAACGGTAGCCGGGAAGCGCTGTCCATCTGGCAGGAGGCTGGCAGAATCCTGGGAGCCTATGAAAAGAACAGCTACAGCCGGATTTATGAATCCCTATCACAGAGCGGAGCAAAAAATGAAACTATCGCCTCTGTAGGGAGCGGATACGGAAGAGGAGCTTTCCAGCCGGTGATTAATATT